>Ga0228622_1000014_pt1 | contig 203040 bp, 132 predicted proteins | sample 26DmetaG_FD_186035 | JGI IMG/M metagenome (GOLD analysis project Ga0228622, IMG submission 186035) | Seawater microbial communities from Monterey Bay, California, United States - 26D | ecosystem: Environmental > Aquatic > Marine > Coastal | place: USA: California | collected 2016-10-01
ACCTGCGCCAAGTAGCGAATCTTACTTAAAAATGGCAAATATTATTGCAGCAGCAGAAATTACAAATGCAGATGCAATTCATCCTGGATATGGTTTTTTATCTGAAAATGCCAAATTTTCTACTTTATGTGAAGAACACGATATTAAATTCATTGGTGCTACTGGTAAAATGATAGATCAGATGGGAGATAAGGCTAATGCTAAAGCTACAATGAAAGCTGCAGGTGTACCATGTGTTCCTGGTTCAGATGGTGTAATCACTGATTTTGAAGAATGTAAAAAAGTTGCATTAGAGACTGGTTATCCAGTAATGTTAAAAGCTTCTGCAGGTGGTGGAGGTAAAGGAATGCGTGCTGTTTGGAAAGAAGAAGATTTAAAAGATGCATGGGATTCTGCAAGACAAGAAAGTAAAGCTGCTTTTGGAAATAACGATATGTATATGGAAAAGCTTATTGAAGAGCCAAGACATATAGAAATACAAATCGTTGGAGATGCATATGGTAAAGCATGTCATTTGTCTGAAAGAGATTGCTCTGTTCAAAGGCGTCATCAAAAACTAACAGAAGAAACTCCATCCCCATTTATGACAGATGAGTTAAGAGAAGCTATGGGTAATGCAGCTGTTAAAGCAGCAGAATTCATAAAGTATGAAGGAGCAGGGACTGTTGAGTTTTTAGTAGATAAGCATAGAAATTTCTACTTTATGGAGATGAATACTCGTATTCAAGTAGAGCATCCAATAACAGAAGAGGTTGTAAACTACGACTTAATTCGTGAACAAATATTAGTTGCTGCTGGAGTGCCAATTTCAGGTAAAAACTATTATCCACAATTACATTCAATTGAGTGTAGAATTAATGCAGAAGATCCTCATAATAACTTTAGACCTGCACCAGGTAAAGTAACATCATTTCATGCGCCTGGAGGTCATGGAGTAAGAATGGATACTCATGTGTATGCAGGTTATATGATTCCACCAAATTACGATTCTATGATCGCTAAATTAATTGTAACAGCTCAAACTAGAGAAGAAGCAATTAATAAAATGAAGAGAGCATTAGATGAGTTTATTATTGAAGGAATTAAGACAACAATACCATTTCATAGACAATTAATGGATCATCCAGATTATGTTTCTGGTAATTATACCACAAAATTTATGGAAGATTTTAAAATGGAGTCTTAAAGAAATATCACACATAATTTTATTAAAAAATAGAGAATACATTTATTATTCTCTATTTTTTTTATATTTATAATTAATTAAATTATCATTTAATGAAAATTGATGGAATAGATAAAATAATCATAAGAAGATTAGTTAAAGATGCCAGAACTCCTGTTTTAAGTATTGCTAGAGAAGTAGGTATATCTGGTGCAGCTATTCATCAAAGATTAAGAAAATTAGAAAAATCAAAACTAATAGATGGCTATAAAATGGTCATTAATCCTAAGGCTTTAGGATATACAACTGCAGCTTTTATTGGTATTTTTTTAGACTCTTCAAGTTTGTATTCTTCAGCTATAAAAAGATTAAAAGAAATTCCTGAAGTTGTAGAAAGTTATTATACAACTGGTAATTATGCAATTTTTGTAAAAATTTTATGTAAAAATAACGAAGATTTAATGCATCTTTTAAATAGAGATATACAAGGTATTAAAGGGGTTTCTAGAACAGAAACATTTATATCTTTAGATCAGCAGATTGATAGACAAATTAGCATATAGTTACTTGTCTATTAATTTAATCAATTTAAGGCTCTAATGTTACCATTGATCAAATAAAAAATCTGATTATTTATATGTAAGTGTAGATAAAAGGTTGGTTAATGTACATATTTCTAGTATATATTTAATAGAAGCAAAAGGAGACTATATAAATATTAAAACTGATGGAAAAAACTACATAGTTCATTCAACATTAAAAAAGATTGAAGATAAATTACCTGAAGAGTTGTTTTTTAAAGTTCACAGATCCTTTATTATTAATACTTCTGAAATTGTAGACATAGAAGATAATAGTGTAGTTGTTAGAAAAGAAGTAGTACCAGTTAGTAGGTCTAATAAAGGGATTTTAATGGATAAGTTAAACTTATTGTAATAATCAAAGTCGTAAGTTATTTTGTTTTAATCTACACTTTAGCGTCATTCGTCGATAGTTAGTTGAATAGATTAATAAAAAGTTGTTTCTTTATACCATATTAAAACAATTATAAATTGAGGGATTTATAAATTGATAATAGGAATAGGATTGAGAAATCAATCCTATTTTTTTGTGATCTATATAAAAACATACTGGTAGTTACTAGTAGGTTATATTCTTTTTTTTATATATTTGTAAAATGAATATAGTTTCTTTTAAAGAAAAATCTGGGCAGCCTAAATACAAACAGATTGTTAACTCCATAGAAAAGGCAATAGCAAATAATGTTCTTAAAAAAGGAGATAAATTACCGTCTTTAAATATTATTAGAGACACCCACAAGGTTTCTAGAGATACTGTCTTGAATGCTTTTAATGAATTAAAAAATAGAGGTATAATTCATTCAATTGTAGGCAAAGGATATTATGTGTTAAATGAAAACGTTGAGGTTTCAAAAAAAATATTTTTACTTTTTGATGAATTAAATTCATTTAAAGAATATTTATATGCAGCTTTCTTAGAAAACTTATCTAAAGAAGTTGAAGTAGATATTTATTTTCATCATTTTAATTCTTCAATATTTAATAAACTTATTGATGATAATTTAGGCAAATACACACATTACATTATTATGCCTGCAAACATTAACAACGCTTCTTTTAGTATAAGCAAATTACCAGAAGAAAAAGTATTTATTTTAGATCAAACTAGTAACGAATTAAAAAAATACGCTTCCATTTATCAAAATTTTGAAAATGATATCCATAAAGGTCTTTTTACGGCACTTCATAAAATTAGAAAGTATAATAAATTAATATTGTTATTTACTACTACCAAACAACCAGAAGGAATTAAACAAGGATTTGCTAATTTTTGTTCTCAATATAATATTGAATCAGAAATATTAAATTCATTAAAAGATAATACTACTGAAAAAGGGGATGTATACATCACTTTAGAAGACAAAGATTTAATAAAAGTAATTAAAAAAATAAAAGAGAATAAACTCGTTATTTCTAAAGATGTAGGCATTATATCCTATAATGATACCTTGTTAAAAGAGGTTGTAGAAAACGGAATTACAACAATTTCAACAGATTTTAATTATATGGGCAAACGTTTGGCTCAAATGATATTAGATGATGAAAGAATAGTAATTGAAAACCCTAGTAAACTCATTTTTAGAAAATCTATTTAATATGTTTAAAATCTATCAACAAAACGAAAATAATAAAGAATACATAATTTTAGAAAGTAATAATAAACAATCTTATGCTTCAATTTGTTTAGACGAAGGAGCAAGAGTTAATGACTTAATGCTTAATGGAAATTCAATTATAAAAGAACAACCAAATTTTGATTATAGAGATTCTTATGCTTCTTCTATACTATTTCCATTTGCTAGTAGGTTAGAAAAAGGGGTATACACTTTCCAGAATAATACATATCAATTACATAAAAACGATAAAGGAATTAATGCACTTCATGGATTAGTTTATAATAAAAAGTTTGAGTTATTAGATGTTAAAGAACACCAAGATAAGTGTATAGCAACTTTTAAATATTATGAAAATAATCCACCAAAAGGGTTTCCTTATAATTATGAATTATTAGTATCCTATACACTTTATAAAGGTGATTTTCAAATTACTTTATTAGTAAATAATTTAGACTCTGCTGCTTTTCCTTTTACTATAGGCTGGCATCCATATTTTAATTGTAATGATTTTTCTAAAGCATATTTACATTTTAAGAGTAGTAAAAAGATAGTTTTTGACAATAATTTAATTACAGAAGCAATTGAAGATTTTATTATAGATAAAAAATTTTATTTAGAAAATAAACAATTAGATGATTGTTTTATTTTAAATGAACAAGGAGTAGATTTTATAACCTCTGAGTATCATTTAAAATTAACTTCAGATGCTTTAGAAAACTATTTACAGTTATATACACCAAAGAACAAACCCATAATTGCAATAGAGCCTATGACTGGAATTTCTAATAGTTTTAACAATAAAATTGGATTACAGGTTTTAGAACCAAATAAAACCTATGCTGTTAATTTTAGAGTACAATTGATATAATATTTTCATGAATAAAGCACTGATACAAGAAGTAAAATCTGAATTTATAAATATTTTTAAAAAAAATCCATTATTGATATTCTCTCCAGGTAGAATTAACATTATTGGAGAACATACAGATTATAATGGTGGATATGTTTTTCCTGCTGCAGTAGATAAGGGTATAGCTGCAGCTATTCAAAAAAGCGATACAGGTAAAAGTACTGCAGTTGCATTAGATTTAAATAGCAAAGTAGAATTTGATTTAAATAATTTAAAACCATCTAAACAAGGTAGTTGGGAGAATTATGTTTTTGGTGTAGTTGCAGAAATTCAAAATAGAAATAAAGTTGTTGGCGATTTCAATATCGTTTTTAAAGGAAATATACCTGGTGGTGCAGGTATGTCATCATCTGCTGCATTAGAAAACAGTGTTGTATTTGGATTAAATAAATTGTTCGATTTAGGATTGACTAAAACCGAAATGATTTTAATTTCACAACAAGCAGAACATAATTATGTTGGTGTTAAATGCGGAATTATGGATCAATATGCCAGTATGTTTGGTATCAAAGATCACGCAATATTGTTAGATTGTAGAAGTTTAAAATCAAAGCCATATAAAATTGATTTTAAAAATCATCAATTAATGCTTATCAATACAAATGTAAAACATAGCTTATCTGATAGTGCATATAATGATAGAAGATCTGCCTGTGAGAATATTGCTAAACTATTAGAGGTAGAAACATTAAGAGATGCAACTGAAGAAGATTTAGAGAAAATAATAAATAAAGTTACTCCAGAAAATTATCAAAAAGCATTGTATGTAATTCAAGAAATTATAAGGACAAAGAAAGCAGCGAAAGCTATAGAAAATAACGATTTAGAAAAATTAGGTGCTTTAATTTATGCATCTCATAATGGATTACAACACCAATATAAAGTAAGCTGTGATGAACTTGATTTTTTAGTAGACCAAGCCAAAAAAAACAAATACGTTTTAGGAGCTAGAATGATGGGTGGTGGTTTTGGTGGCTGTACTATTAATTTGATTGCTAGAAATAAAGTAAAAGATTTTGCAGCATCAGCTTCTAAAGCTTATAAAAATAAATTTAATAAAGAGTGTTCTGTTTATTTTATAGAACTCTCTCAAGGAACTCATACAGAATAACAATTAGCTTAAAAATGAAAAATACTAACTTACAAGATTATTCACATAAACGATTTAATATTCTTATTGGAGAATGGGTTTTGGTTTCACCTCACAGAGCAAAACGTCCTTGGCAAGGTCAAAATGAAGAAATTTCTAAAGAAAAACGACCTACATATGATAGAACATGTTATTTATGTGCAACAAATACTAGAATAAATGGAGAGGTAAATCCAGATTATAAAGATGTCTTTATTTTTACGAACGATTTTGCTGCTCTTCAAAATAATTCATCCTCTTTTCAGGTAAATAAAGGATTATTTAAAGCACAGAGCGAAACTGGTATTTGTAAGGTAATTTGTTTTAGTCCAGATCATTCAAAAAGTTTGGCAGATATGCAAGTTGATGATATTACTAAAGTTGTTCATGCTTGGAAAAAAGAATACATTTCTTTGGGTGAAAATGATTTTATAAACTACGTACAAATCTTTGAAAATAAAGGAGCTGTAATGGGTTGTAGTAATCCACATCCTCATGGTCAAATTTGGAGTCAATCTACTTTACCAAATGAAGTTGATAAGAAAGATCATCAACAAGCTAATTATTTTAAAGAAAAGAAATCTAGTTTATTAGGAGATTATTTACAACAAGAATTAGTAGCCAATGAGCGAATTATTTTTGAAAGTGATGATTTTGTTGTATTAATTCCTTTTTGGGCAATTTGGCCTTTTGAAGTTATGATTGCTCCTAAAAAACATCAAAGAAATATTGCTGAACTTTCAGATAGCGAGTCTAGAAATTTTGCTGAAGCTATTTCTGTAATTACAAAAGCATATGATAAATTGTTTAATACTTCTTTTCCTTATTCAAGTGGAATTCACCAAGCTCCAACAAATGGTAAGAAAAATAATCATTGGCATTGGCACATGAGCTTTTATCCACCTTTATTAAGAAGCGCAACTGTAAAAAAGTTTATGGTAGGTTATGAAATGTTTGGCTCTCCTCAAAGAGATATTACTGCAGAGATTGCAGCTCAAAGAATTAAAGAATTAGTATAAATAAAAAAATCCGTAATAAATTTATTAAGGATTTTTTTTAAAATATCTTGAAATACTATTTATTCTGAAGGAATAATATGTTTAAATAAATCTAAGGTTTCATTAAAATCTTTCTGCAGTTCTTTAACATACTCTTGATCTGTATCGAAGTTTTCAACTTGATCAATAACTCCTCTGTAAAGATATCTAAACGTTAAATCGAACTCTTCAAAAACCATATCAAAGCTTTCAGAATCGAAAGTGCTAAACCATATTAATTTGTCTTTAAATAACTTAATAAGTGTTTTTGCAGCAGCTCTTGCTTTTTCTTGTTCACCTAATTTATAATAAAACTCTGGATATTCTAAAGATAAACTAAAGTGGTCAAAGTCTTTAATTGGTAATTTTTCTAAAGATAAATCTAAGACTTCTATAGCTTTTAAAGTATCTCCTTCTTTAGCAAAAGCAGTAGAAAGTCTCATTAAACTATTTCGCATAGAAATGGCATTTCTTTTAGTTTGTTCATCTAAATAAATTTTACCATCATTTATATTTCTCCAATCCCATTTTTTAATGTTGTTATACATTTTTTCTGGATCAATTCTACCAATATCAAAAAGACTTAATTCTCTTGTAAGTTGTCCTTCCTGGTTATAGATTTTTGTTGGAGTTTGTATGGGCACTAATTTAAAAGCAACACCATCTAACTGTAAATAATCTTTTAACCAAATATATTCACTATCAGAATTTGAACCTCCAGTAAAATAAATAGGTCTTTTCCAATCAAAATTATTTAAGATGTCTAACATTAAGATGGTATTCTTACCTATAGCTCTGTCAATTGTAATATCTATATATGGTACAATTTTATCTGCATCTTTTTGAGCAACAATACCATATTTTAAAACGTTTTCTTTATTAACAGGAATTCTAATTTTATTGGTTGGTAATATTTTTTCAGGATTACCATCATCATCTAAATCATAGAAAGTACGTTTGCGATCACTCCTAATCCATTTCATGTAGCTATCTATATCTAAAACAGAATCTTTTAACTGAGGGAATAATTCTTGAAAATAATAAGCAACATCTAATGTTCCATATTTATATTCATCATGAGTTAACTCAGAAGGTATTGGAGCAGCTTTGTAGGTTGCTCTTTTCATTTGATCTATGTACCAATCTGTTTGAAAAAGACTTGTGTTTACTAGTTTTATGTCAGTTCTAATACCTTCAACTTCTTGCATATACCAAAGAGGAAAAGTGTCATTATCTCCAATAGTAAACATAATGGCATTTGGGTCACAACTTTCTAAATAAGCTTGTGCATTTAAAAAGGTTGTATATCTATTAGATCTATCATGATCGTCCCAATTTTCAGATGCCATAAGAGTTGGCACAGCTAAAAGAGAAACTACAGAAACTGCAATTGCTAAAGCCTTTTTATTTACGAAAGATTTTAAATAATCAAATAAAGCAAAAACACCAAAGCCAATCCAAATTGCAAAAATGTAAAAACTTCCTACAACTGCATAATCACGTTCTCTAGGTTCAAAAGGTTTTGGATTTGTGTAAAATATAATTGCAGCACCTGTAAATAAAAAGAATAAAAATAGCGTGTAGAAGTTTTCTTTATCCCATTTAATTTGAAACAATAAACCAATGATTCCTAAAATTAGAGGTAAAAAATAGTAGGTATTTCGTCCTTTATTTTCTAATACTTGAGGTGGTAATTTTTGTTGTGATCCTAGTCTAGCTTCGTCTATAAAATCGATACCACTTAACCAATTGCCATTAAATATATCTAAGTTTCCTTGAGTATCATTTTGACGTCCAACGAAATTCCACATAAAATATCGCCCATACATGTAGCCAAATTGATAGCTTACCATAAACTTAATATTTTCTGCAAAAGTTGGTCTACGTTTACTGTTTTCAGGAATGCCAGCAATAGCTTTGTACATTTTTTCTTTAGAAGGATCTACCATTCTTGGGATAAAGCCTTTGTGCTTATCAGACCAATTTGGTAAAACGTCTTTGTAATTATTTACAATTACATATTTGTCTTTTCCATTAACAACTTTCTTCTCGTATTTTGGTTTATCATCTCTTGTGGGGTTGTTTCTATCTTGTTCTCTGCTGTATGTATTAGAGTAATAAGTATCGTAAAAAACGTTAGCATCTCCATACTGTTCACGTTCATAGTACGCTAATAATTCACGAGCACTAGAAGGGTTGTTTTCGTTAATAGTTGTATTTGCATTTGCTCTAATAGGCAACATCATCCAAGATGAAAAACCTATCATCATAAATAGTAAAGACAAGACTAAATTATTTGCATTAATTTTATTTTTCTTTCTAGTATAAGAAAGTCCAAAGTAGAATAAAGCAATTAAAATAATACCTGCAATAATGCTTCCAGAATTAAATGGTAACCCAATAGAGTTCACAAAAAACAACTCTGATGCACTAAAGAATTTAAGTGTAAATGGGAATATAAATTTAAATACCAACACCAAAATTAATACAGAAATAATAGTAGCTATTGCAGTAGTTTTTAGATTGATATTCTTATAAGTTTTAAAGAAATATATCATTACAATAGCAGGAATCACTAATAAAGAAAGGATGTGAACTCCAAAAGATAAACCAACTACAAAACTGATTAATATTAACCATTTGTTACCTCTTGGTAAGTGAATTTCACTTTCCCATTTTAGACCTAACCAAAACAGAATAGCCATTAGAAATGAAGACATTGCATACACTTCACCTTCTACAGCACTAAACCAAAAACTATCAGAAAAAGTGTAAGCTAAAGAACCTACAATACTACTGCCTAAGATTGCTATATAAGACCCTTCAACAATTCCACCTGATTTTATCGCTAGTTTTTGACCTAAATTAGAAATCGTCCAAAACATAAATAAAATAGTAAATGCACTTGCTAAGGCAGACATAAAGTTTACCATTTTTGCAATTTCAGAAATATCTGATGTAAACATTGCAAAAAATGCACCTAACATTTGAAAAAGCGGTGCTCCTGGTGGATGACCAACTTCAAGTTTTACAGCTGTTGAGATGTATTCTCCTACATCCCAAGCACTAACTGTAGGCTCTATTGTTAATGAGTAAGTTATTAAAGCTATGGCAAAGGTTAACCATCCTAAGATGATATCCCATTTCTTAAAATTTTTAGCAGTCATAAATACATTATAATGTGTGGGCGAATTTACTAATAAATATGAATAAATCTAATTACTCTAAACTTTTATAAATGAGTTACTTCTCATAAATCTTTGTTAATTTTAAAAATTGATTAAAAATGTTTGTAAAATAAAAAGATTGGCTTAAATTTGCATCCGCTAACAAGCATTGGCCTATGGTGTAATGGTAACACACCGGTTTTTGGTACCGATATTCAAGGTTCGAGTCCTTGTAGGCCAACTTCAAAAGTCTTTACAATTATTATTGTAAAGACTTTTTTCATTTACGATACTATTAAAATCATTTCCGTTAAATAAAGGGCGCTTTCAATATTAATTTTGATAAAAAATTATTAATTAAAAACAATATAGAATGAAAGTACAAGCATATTTAGCCTTTAATGGTAACTGTCAACAAGCGTTAAATTTTTATGGTGAACTATTTAATGCAGATTTAAAAAACAAAATCACTTACGAAGATAAAAAAGTAGATGTACCTCAAGATTACAGAAAAAAGTTGCAACATGCAGAACTAAAAGGGGAAAAAGTACATATTATGGGATATGATGCAACACCAGATACACCTTTACATCATGGGAGTAATATTCATATGAGTGTTGATTTAAATGATGTAGATGATGCAGAAAATGTGTTTAAAAATTTAGCTAAACAAGGTACAACTCACCATGATTTTAGAGAAAGAGAATGGGGTTATTTTGGAAGATGTACAGATAAATTTGGCATAAATTGGATGGTAAATTGTAATTGTTAAAATACTAATAAATCAAAACAATGGATTGTAGGGAACTGCAATCCATTTTTTATCTTTACTAAAATCTAAAATTTGAGGCTTGTAAAATTTACAAAAAAAGGTATTTACTGTATTCCAGGGAAATTCTATTTAGACCCATGGTATCCTGTAGAATATGCAATTATTTCTCATGGTCATGCAGACCATGCAAGATGGGGCAATAAGCACTATTTATGCCATAACCAATCTAAAGCCATTTTACAGCATAGAATTGGCGCTGATATTTCTATAGAAAGCTTACCTTATAATGAATATAAAGTAATTAATGGAGTCAAAGTAAGTTTTCATCCTGCAGGGCATATCTTAGGTTCCGCACAAATTAGAATAGAATACAAAGGATATATTGTTGTTTTTTCTGGGGATTATAAAACACAACCTGACTTTATAACCACTCCTTTTGAGCCTGTTAAATGCCATGAATTTATTACAGAAAGCACCTTTGGTTTACCCATTTATAAATGGAAAAGTGAAGAAGAGTTACAACAAGAGTTACAAGATTGGATAGTCCAAAATCAACAAAATAATAGAACAAGCGTTTTTTTAGGATATAGTTTAGGAAAAGCACAAAGAATAATGAAGTTAGTAGAAAAAGAAGAAATTTATGTGCATTCTGCAATTCACAACTTAAACAAAGCCATTGAAAATTCAGGCATAACTTTACCAACCACAAAACTTTTAACTGCTGATTTTAAAAAGACAGAGATTCAAAACAAAATCGTCATTTTACCACCAGCACTATTAGGTTCTAAAATGATAAAAAAAATACCTAATGCTGCAACAGCCATTTGTTCTGGATGGATGCAAATTAGAGGAAATAGAAGATGGAAAGGTGTTGATGCTGGTTTTGCAGTAAGTGATCATGCAGATTGGGATGGACTCTTATCTACTGTGAAAGCTACAGAAGCAGAAAAAGTTTATGTTACTCATGGCTCACAAGCAGTATTTTCTAAATATTTAAATGAGATAGGTATTGAAGCACATGAATTAAAAACTGAATTTGGTGAAGATGAATTAGAAACATCAGAGCAGCTAAAAACTGATATTGTTTAATATGAAAGACTTTTCTAATCTTATCAGTGCTATTGAAATTACCAATAAAACAAATGCAAAAATAGAAGCATTAGTTAATTATTTTTCTACTGCTCCAGATAAAGACAAATTATGGCTCATAGCTTTATTTACAGGAAAAAGACCAAGTAGACCAGTAAAATCTAACTTAATGAAAGATTGGTGTATGGAAATCACTAAACTTCCAGAATGGTTGTTTTTAGAAAGCTATTCATCAGTAGGCGATTTAGGAGAAACTTTAGCATTGTTATTACCAAACCCAAAACAACACATAGAAAAACCATTACATGTTTGGATTGATGAACTTGTAGATCTTAAACAAAAAACAGATCAAGAAAAAAAGGAATATGTTGTAGCTGCTTGGAATGGTTTACAGTCTCAAGAACGGTTAATTTTTAACAAACTAATTGGAGGTAGTTTTAGAATTGGAGTATCAAAAAAGACATTGGTAAATGCGTTAGCAAAACTATCAGGTATAGATGCAAATCAATTAATGCATAGCATTATTGGTAATTGGACACCAGACACTATTACTTTTGATAATTTATTAAATGGAGAACATATTAATTATGATAATTCTAAACCTTATCCATTTTGTTTGGCTTATGCTTTAGAAGATAGTTTGATAAATTTAGGCGAAGAAAAAAATTGGCAAATAGAGTATAAATGGGATGGAATTCGTGGTCAAATCATTAAAAGAAAAGAAGAAGTATTTATTTGGTCTAGAGGAGAAGAATTGGTTACACAACAATTTCCAGAAATTGTAGAAGCACTCTCAAAACTTGAAGGAAGTTTTGTAATTGATGGTGAAATACTAGCCATAAAAGACAATTCAGTTTTACTGTTTAATGACTTACAAAAACGATTAAATCGTAAAAACGTAACTAAAAAGTTACTAGAAGAAGTGCCTGTTGGCTTATATGTTTATGATATCTTAGAATTAAAAGAAGTTGATTTAAGGCAAGAATCAATGCAAGAAAGAAGAATAAAATTAGAACAATTATTTACACATAATACAAGTGATATTTTAAAACTTTCAGAAATCATTAATTTCAAAAATTGGTCTGAATTAGATGCATTAAGAAATGCAGCAAGAAGCTTTAATTCAGAGGGCTTAATGTTAAAAAAGAAGTCTTCAATTTATCATGTTGGTCGTAAAAAAGGCGATTGGTGGAAATGGAAAGTAGACCCTTTAACTATTGATGCTGTTATGATTTATGCTCAAAAAGGAAGTGGAAGAAGAAGTTCTAAATTCACAGATTATACCTTTGCTGTGCAAAAAGATGACAATTTAGTAACTGTAGCTAAAGCCTATTCAGGTCTTACAGATAAAGAAATTACCGAAATTTCTAGATGGGTAAATAAAAATGCCATCGATAAATTTGGCCCAGTAAGAACAGTAAAACCAGAATTAGTTTTCGAAATTGCTTTTGAGGGGATTGCTTATAGTAAACGTCATAAAAGTGGAGTAGCATTGCGTTTTCCCAGAATAAAACGTTGGCGAAAAGATAAAACTGTAAAAGATATAGATACAATCGAGAGTGTTAAATCATTAATAGAAACCAACTAAAATTTGAGCAACTTTAAACAAACTCAAGGTTTTCAAATCATTCAAAATTGGATGAAAGAAAAAGGTCATGAACCTTTTAGTTTTCAATCTCAAACTTGGGAACGATACCATAATAATTTTAGTGGAATGGTGGTAGCACCAACAGGTTTTGGAAAAACTTTTTCTGTTTTTTTAGCAGTAGTTATCGATTATTTAAATCATCCAAATAAATATAAAAAAGGATTAAAACTCATTTGGATTAGTCCATTACGTTCTCTAGCAAAAGATTTAGCTAAAGCAATGAGTGCTGTTGTAGAAGAAATTGGTTTAGATTGGGAAGTAGCTGTTAGAAATGGAGATACACCTACTAATGTTAGACGAAAACAAGAACGTTTAATGCCAGATGTTTTACTAACGACTCCAGAAACTTTACATCTTTTATTCTCTCAAAAGAAAAATTCAAGATGGTTTAAAAATGTAGCTTGTATAGCTGTTGATGAATGGCACGAATTATTAGGTTCTAAAAGAGGGGTTTTAACTGAATTAGCGATTGCTCGTATTAAAAAATTATCTTCTAAAACAAGAATTTGGGGAATTTCTGCAACCATTGGCAATTTAGAAGAAGCAAAAAATGTTTTAATTCCTTATGCATTAAAAACAACCATGATTCGTGCAAAAGAGAAAAAGAAAATTGAAATTGTTTCTGTACTACCAGATGAAGTAGAAGAATTGTCTTGGGCTGGTCATTTAGGAAAAAAGATGAGTTCTAAAATTATCCCAATTATATATGAGAACAATACTACTTTAATTTTTACAAATACAAGAAATCAAAGTGAATTATGGTATCAAATTATTATAGAAGAAGCTCCAGATTTAATAGGGCAAATTGCTATTCATCATGGTTCAATAGATAAAGTTCAAAGAAACTGGATAGAAGAAGCTATTTCAGAAGGATTGTTAAAAGCTGTTGTATGTACTTCTTCTCTTGATTTAGGAGTCGATTTTAAACCAGTAGATTGTGTCATACAAATTGGTTCTGCAAAAGGTATTGCACGTTTTATGCAAAGAGCAGGTAGAAGTGGTCATTCTCCTTTTGAGGTTTCAAAAATGTATGCAGTACCAACACATTCTTTACAATTAATTGAAGTTGCAGCAGTTAAAGAAGCTATTAAGCAAAATGAAATTGAAACAAGACATCCTTATGTATTAACTTATGATATTTTGGTTCAATTTTTAGTAACTCTTGCAGTAGGTGAAGGATTTAAAGCTGTTGACACCTTTGAGCTAGTTAAAGAAGTTCATGCTTTTCAATACCTAACTAAAGAAGAATTTGATTGGTGTATTCACTTTATTACAAATGGAGGAAATACTCTTAATTCTTATGAAGAATTTCATAAAGTAGTTTTAGATGATGATGGTGTTTATAGAGTAAGAAGTAGACGAATTGCTATGATGCATAGAATGAATATTGGAGTTATTGTAGGTGAAGTTATGATGTATGTAAAATTCTTTTCTGGGGGTTATATAGGCATGATTGAAGAGTTTTTTATTTCGAAATTAAAAAAAGGAGATGCCTTTGTTTTAGGAGGTAAAGTTGTAGAGATGCAACAAATAAAAGACATGACAGTTCTTGTAAAAAGAAGCAAAAAGAAAAAAGCAATAACACCAAGTTGGTTAGGAGGTAGATTGCCTTTAACTTCTTACTTAACTCATTTTTTGCGTTTAAAATTAAATGATGCTCTTACCCCTAATAATCGAGAAAAAGAACTAAAATTTTTACATCCGCTTTTAAAAAGACAAGAGAATAATTCTCATATTCCTAAAAGCGATGAGTTTTTAGTAGAAAAAATAGAAACCAAAGAAGGTCATCATTTATTTGTTTACCCTTTTGAAGGAAGATTGGTGCATGAAATTATGGCTTCTTTAATTGCATATAGAATTAGTAAAATTAAAAAGCTAACATTTACAATTGCACAGAACGATTATGGTTTTGAGCTGTTAAGTGATCAAGAAATACCTTTACATAAAGATAATATTAATTCAATATTCTCAAAAGAAAATTTAATACAAGATGTTACAGCTAGTATAAATGCGAGTGAAATGGCTTCTAGAAAATTTAGAGATATTGCTGTAGTTGCAGGTTTGGTTGTACAATCGCAACCAGGTAATAAAAAGTCTAATAAAAGCTTACAATCTTCTTCTGGTTTAATATTTAGAGTTTTAAATGATTACGAACCTAATAATCTTTTACTAAAACAAGCCTATAATGAAGTCTTTGATTATGAGTTAGAAAAAGTTCGTTTACAAGGTGCTTTTCAAAGAATTTCTGAGAGTAAAATCATTTTGAAAAAAGCCAATAATTTTACACCTTTGAGCTTCCCTTTAAAAGTTGATAGTTTACGTGGCACTATGAGTAATGAGGAGCTAAGTAAACGTATAGAACGCATACAAAAGCAAGCTTTAAAATCTTAAAATGACAGAAAATTTCTTAATTATAACTCAAAAAATTAATTGTAAAAATGAAATTTTAGAGCTTACAAATCAACGTGTTATTTTTTGGGAATCACAAAATAGTTTAATTCTAAGTGATTTACATATAGGCAAATCTGCTCATTTTCAAAAAAGTGGAATACCTATTCCTTCAAATATTTTAACTACAGATTTAAATAGATTAGCAAAGTTAATTCATCATTTTAAAGCAAACCAATTGATTATTGTGGGTGATTTATTTCATGCAGAATATAATAAAGATCTAGATGAATTTAAGTCTTGGTTAACGCAGTTTAATAATTTAAATATTAAATTAATAAAAGGCAATCATGATCGACTTTCAGATAAGGTTTATCAACAATTTAATATTGAGGTTTTCAACAAAAATTACAAAGAAAATATATTACAATTTGTTCATGATTTTGATAAGATTGAAGAAGAGTACTTCGTAATTTCTGGGCATACACATCCTGGAGTTTTTATAAAAGGTAAGGGGAAACAACGTATAAAATTACCTTGTTACCAAGTAACAAAACAGCAATTAATATTACCAGCTTTTAGTTTATTTACAGGCCTAAATACAAAAAATGCACCAGAAAATTGTAAAAATTATTGTTTTACAAATGATGGTATTTTTGAAGTTTAATTTTTCATTAAAAAAGCTTTTAAATCTTTATAAGTAGAAGCCTTAATTGCGACTTTTTCTTTGTGTATTACTTTTTGAATTTGTGTTGGTATTTCTACTTTTACAGATAAAGCTTCTTCTACTACATCTAAAAATTTAACAGGATGAGCAGTTTCTAAAAACACACCATATTCATTTTCTTGTAAACCATATTTTAATAACCCTGCAATACCAACAGCACCATGTGGATCCAGAATATATTTATAGCTGATGTAAACTTTTTTCATTTGCATTCGAGTTACATCATCAGAAAAACTAAATGAAGAAAAGCTATTTTTTAAAGCTTCAAAATCATTATTAAACAATTCTTGAATTCTTATAAAGTTACTAGGGTTACCAACATCCATAGCATTAGAAATAGTGGCTTTAGAAGGTTTTGGATTATAGTTACCATCTTTCATATAATTAGGGACTGTATCATTTACATTAGTAGATGCAATAAAATGTTTAATAGGTAAACCTAATTTTTGAGCCATTATTCCTGCACAGATATTACCAAAATTTCCACTAGGTACAGAAAATACAATCTCTTTTTGTTTTTGTTTTAATTGTTTGTAAGCAAAGAAAAAGTAAAACATTTGTGGCAACCAACGTGCTACATTTATAGAATTTGCAGAGGTTAGTGTTCTAGTAATTTCTTTATCTAAAAAAGCAGTTTTCACCATTTCTTGGCAATCATCAAAAACACCATCAACTTCTAAAGCTGTAATATTTTGCCCTAAAGTTGTGAGTTGTTTTTCTTGAATATCACTCACTTTTCCTGAAGGATATAAAATAACCACTTTTACTCCTTTTGCACCTAAAAAACCATTGGCAACTGCACCTCCAGTATCACCAGAAGTGGCAACTAAAACAGTGACTTCATCATTAGAATCTTTATTAAAATACTCTAAGCATTTTGCCATGAATTTTGCACCTACGTCTTTAAAAGCCATAGTTGGACCATGAAATAATTCTAATGTGCCAATATTATCATTAATAGGAACAACAGGAAAATCAAAAGAAACAGTTTCTTTAACAATTTCTTTTAATTTGTCTTCAGGAATTTCATCACCTACAAATTGCTTAATCGCTTCAAAGGCAATTTCATGATTAGTATAGTTTTCTATATTTTGTATAAAATCATTAGAAATTGGAGTTATGTTTTCTGGAAAATACAAGCCTCTATCTTGAGCAATTCCGTTTATAACTGCATTTTTAAATGTTGTTTTTGGTGATTTATGATGTAAACTATAATAGTTCATTTTGATGGATTTTATTTTGTAGTTTTTAGTTATGATTGGTTTAAACACTAAAACCAATTATCATTAACTAAAAATCATCAACTATTGTAATATTTTAATTCCTTCTTTATTTACTTTAGAAGTATACATTTCGAAATCTATATTTTTATTTCTATAACTTTTTTCAATTGCATTGTATACTTGTTCAGTAATTTCATCTCCTTTACAAAGTGCAAAAATTGTTGGCCCAGAACCAGAAATTCCAGCACCTAAAGCACCTGCTTTTATAGCAGCACTTTTTACTTCATCAAAAAAAGGAATTAATTTTTTACGATGAGGTTCTACAATTACGTCTTTTAAAGAGTTACTAATAAGTTCGTAATTATTAGAGTACAACCCACTAATTAAACCACCTACATTTGCCCATTGTGTAACTGCATCTTTTAATGCAATTTCTTTAGGTAAAACGTTTCTTGCATCTTCAGTTCTAACTTCAATTTGTGGATGAATAGCTACTAATCTTAACTCACTAGGTACAGGTAATTTTACAACTTCTAAAGGTTGGTAACTTCTAATTAATACAAAACCACCATAAATAGCTGCTGCAACATTATCAGCAATTTGAGAACGACATGCAACTTCTTCACCAAACATGGCAAATTTGGTTAGTTCTAAATTTGAGTAAGGTTTACCTAATAGCTGATTGGCCCCAAATGCGGCACCAGCAGAACTTGCAGCAGAACTGCCCAAACCACTTCCAGGAAAATAGCCTTTATGCATAGTAAGTTGTATGCCAAAATCTACTTTCGAATCTAATAACATTTTTTTTACAACTGCACTTGCTGCATTTTTATCTACATCATAAGTTAGTTCTGCACCTGTAATATTTGTTATTTCAACTCCTTTTTGTGGTGTTTTTACAAAGGTCATTTCATCACCAATTTCGTCTACAGCTAATCCTAAAGAATCAAAACCACAAGAAACATTGGCAATTGTAGCTGGAGAAAATATTTTTAAATAGTCCATATTTTTGGTTTGTTGTTGTTAGTGAATGGTTTTTGGTGATTTGTAACTGGCAACCAATAACCACCAACCCTTAACTAATTATTGATTTGCTATTCTAATTACATCTGCAAAAATACCTGAAGCTGTAACTTCTGCACCTGCACCTGCACCTTTTATAATTAAAGGATTTTCTGGATATCTATCTGTATAAAATAATACAATATTATCACTACCTTCTAGATTGTAAAAAGGATGCTTTGCTTCAATTTGTTGTAAACCTACACTCGCATTACCATCTGTAAATTCAGCAACATATTTTAAACGACAATCTTTGTCATCTGCTTGTTGATATATTTTTTGAAAATGATTTTCGTATTTAATTAATGATTCGTAAAAATCTTTATTATTCTTTGTTTGTAAAGCTTCATCAGGTAAAAATGAATTGTTTTCTATATCTGATAACTCCAACTGATAACCACTTTCTCTAGCTAAAATTAAAATTTTTCTAGCAACATCTATCCCACTTAAATCAATTTTTGGATCTGGTTCTGTATACCCTTCTTCTTGAGCTTGTTTTACTACATTATGAAAAGTTGATTCTTCATCATAATTATTAAATACAAAATTTAAACTACCAGATAAAACAGCTTGAATTTTATGAACTCTATCTCCAGAATTTATTAAATTTTTTAAGGTATCTATAATTGGTAAACCTGCACCAACATTAGTTTCAAATAAAAACGAGGCATTATATTTTTTAGATAAGTTTTTTAAATTTTTATAATTATCAAACTCAGAAGCACATGCAATTTTATTACAAGTAACAACAGAAATACTTTCTCTTAAGTATTTACTGTATACTTTAGAAACACTTTCGTTTGCTGTGTTATCTATAAAAACACTATTTCTTTGATTACATTTTTTTACTTTAGTATAAAATTTTTCAAGACTAGTAAGTTCTCCATTTTCTAATAATTCTTTCCAGTTTTTTAGATTGATTCCAGAATTTTCAAAAACCATTTTTCTAGAGTTCGAAATTCCAATGACTCTAATATTTAATTTTAAATTTTCTTTTAAATATTTTTTTTGTTGTTCAAGTTGAGCTAAAAATCGTTCTCCAACATTACCAACTCCTGTTACAAATAAATTAAGTTGTTTTACTTTTTCTTCAAAAAACTGTTCATGTAAAGTGTTTAAAGCTTTTTTGGCATCAATTTTATTAATAACAGCAGAGATGTTTTTTTCTGAAGAACCTTGAGCAATAGCTCTTACATTAACATTATTTCTACCTAAAGCACTAAACATTTGTCCACTTAAACCTTGGTAGTTTTTCATACTTTCACCAACTACAGCAATAATGGCTAAATCATTTTCTAGAATAACAGGTTTTATTTTTTTTCTTTCTATTTCTCTTTGAAATGTTTCATCTAAAAGGTGTTTTGCTTTTGTTGCATCTGCATCATAAATACCAACACAAATAGAGTGTTCAGATGAAGCCTGAGTTATAAATACTACATTAATTTTAGCTAAAGAAAGTGTTTCAAATAATCGTTTAGAAAAACCAGGAATTCCAATCATTCCTCCACCTTCTAAAGTAATTAAACTAATGTCTTCTATATGAGAAATTCCTTTTACTTCATGTCCATTTTTAGGATTTTTAGAAATTAAAGTACCCTCATTTTCAGATTCAAAAGTATTTTTAATTCGAATAGGTATCTCTTTTCTTAAAGCAGGTTGTATGGTTGGTGGATACAAAACTTTTGCGCCAAAATGAGATAGCTCCATAGCTTCTTCATAAGAAATTTCTGGTATAGCAAAAGCTTGCTTTACAACTCTTGGATTTGCAGTAAACATACCACTAACATCTGTCCAAATTTGTAATTCATCAGCATCTAAAGCAGCAGCATAAATAGCTGCGGAAAAGTCTGAGCCTCCTCTGCCTAAGGTTGTTGTTTCACCCTCTATATTCGATGATATAAAGCCACCTAAAAGAGTAACTTGATGTTTATTCTTGGAAAAAAATGATGAAATATTTTTGTTGGTCACTTTAAAATTAACCTGAGCATTTAAATAATCATTATTTGTAATAATTAAATCTCTACTTTCTTGATGAATGGCATCTAAATTCTCTTTAGCTGCATTTGCAATAATAACTGATGATAACCTTTCTCCAAAACTAGATACTTTAGCTAGAGTTATATCAGATAATTCTTGTAATAAAAAAATTCCTTCATAAATAGAAGCAAGTCTATCAAACAAATACTTAACTTCTTCATGTGTCTTTTTTTTGTGATTTAAGATTAAGTCATCTATAACTATAAAATGTAACTCACTTAATTTTTCTAAAATTTCTTTTGCAGATGTAATATCATCTAGAGCTTTGTTAGCACCTAGTAACAGATTATCTGTAGTTTTACCAAATGCAGATACTATTACAGCTATTTTACATTTTTTTGATGTATTAGATATGATATCTAACACTTGTTTTATATTTTTTGAATTGGCTACTGATGAACCTCCGAATTTTAATACTTTCATTTTTTAATGATAAATATTGATACTTTTTATGAATGTTTTTTGTTGATGATAACAACAAAATATAACCTGAAATAATATGAATAGAAATAACCCCTAAAGGGTTGTAGTAGTTGTAAATGAGCGAGAATTTGTTATTTGCATAACAAATTTTACATTTAAAGTAGTTGCTTTATTTTTATTTAGAAACTTCACGCTCCAAAAATAGAAGGTTTATTTAAATAATAATTAAAACTTACTACTTTTTTTGTAAAATCTATAAATTAATATGAAATCCTTAAAAATTTACTTATCAAAATATGAATAATAAGTTATTTACTAATTTGATTTGATTTTTCTTTAATTACTTGTGCAATGGTTTTATTTTGAATTTTACTTTCTAACCAAGATAATATATCTAAATATAAAAAAGCTCTTTTTTCATAAGGATGATCTTCATACTTCTTTAATTTAGCGTGAATTTTTTTGAATTCATTTTTAATTTCATGAGGATAAACATCACTTAAATCTCTAATAGAAGTTAAGAAAACTTTTTGTACTTCTTGAAGATTCTGCATTTTTAATAAGAATTTATAAGTATCTAAAAATTGTCTTTCTAAATCATAATCTAAACCACACTCATAATGTGCTATAAGATTTAAAACTCTAGCAAAACACTGTAAATCTTCTGCAGAACCAAGGTTTTTAGATTTTATAATTTTTTGTAAATAAGCAATACAAAGCTCATTTTTACCCATACCAAAATACAAACAAGCAATTTTATAATATAGCATTACAACGTAATGATTATCCAACCTATTTTTATAAATCTCAATTTTCTGATTTATAATATCTACAAGATATTCTCCTTTGGCAAAACTAGCTTCTAAAAAGTGTAAATGCAGTTTGTTAGCATATAAATACTGAAAAATTAAGATATCTGTATTTGTATTTGTAGGTATAATTTTTTCATCTACATCTTTTTCAAATAGCCTTAATTCTTCTTTAAAATTATCAACCTTTTTTACAAAAAAACAAGCCTCTAATAAGTAATTAATACCTTTTAAATAAAATACAGGATGTAACGTAATAAATTTTTTGTTTTCTTTAAATAAATCTACCCATTGATTCGCATATTTATAACTATGTAGAAAATCTTGAGTTAAAAAGCTGAACCACAAATGAGATTTATACAACCATAATTTTTCACGAAAGCCAAATTTTTCGAAATCATATTTTGGAAGTTTACTGTAAAAATAACTATTAATAAACTCTAATTCTTTGTTATTTTTTACATACCCATTTTGTAATAAATAGCTGTATAGTTGTAAAGATAAATTAGATAATTTACTAGCTACCACATTTTGTTGACTAAGCTCTTTTGCTTGTATAGAAAGCTGGTCTGCTCTATTGCTTAAACTTCTTGTTATGTATTGTGTTTCAATTACTTTTTCTAACTCAACAATTTCATAAGCAATATTTTTTTCTTCATTTTCTAAAGCTAAATTTTTAGCTTTTTCTAATAATTTTAAGCTTTGTTTGTACAGTCCTTTTTGATATAAAACTGTTGCAAAGTCTAATTGTTCTCTAATTTGAATTCTTATATTTTTATGAGCAGGATTTAAACGTAAACTAATTAGAATCTGTTTATATAAATGTGCTTTAAGGTTAGAGAGTTGTTGTTTAGTAACTATTCCACTTTTAATAATTATTTTTTCATCATAGACTTTTAGTTTTTCTAAAAACTTAAATAAAGAGAAAAATTTAGCATCAATATTTCCTCCTAATCTACCAACATATAAGTTAAATTGTCTCTTTTCAGATTTAGTTAATGATTTAATTAACACAAAAAGAGCATCATTTTGATTATTGGCTGATGTAATAGATTTAGGCATAAAATACTGATAAATAATATATTAACATTTTGTCTCTCTTTGTAGAAATCGTATAAAACTCCAAAAATAACTAATTATTTTTTTCCTCTTAAATATATTTGATTAGTTAATAAGAAAAACTAATACAAACATGCAAGATAACAAGGTACATATTTTTGATACTACATTAAGAGATGGAGAACAGGTTCCTGGTTGTAAATTAGATACAAAACAGAAATTAGTTATTGCAGAAAGATTAGATGTTTTAGGTGTAAACGTTATTGAAGCTGGTTTTCCTGTTTCTAGTCCTGGTGATTTTATTTCAGTTTCAGAAATTGCAAAAATTGTAAAAAATGCAACAGTTTGTGGTTTAACTAGAGCAGTAGAAAATGATATTAAAGTTGCTGCAGATGCATTAAAACATGCAAAATATCCAAGAATTCATACAGGTATAGGCACAAGTGATTCTCATATAAAGTTTAAGTTTAATTCTACAAGAGAAAAAGTAATTGAAAGAGCAATAAAAGCGGTTTCTTACGCTAAATCTTTTGTTGAAGACGTTGAGTTTTATGCAGAAGATGCAGGTAGAACAGACAATGAATATTTGGCCAGAGTTTGTGAAGAAGTAATTAAAGCTGGGGCTACAGTTTTAAATATTCCAGATACAACAGGATATTGCTTACCAGAAGAATATGGAGCAAAAATGAAATATTTACGAGAAAATGTAAAAGGTATCGAAAATGTAATTCTTTCTTGTCACTGTCATAACGATTTAGGAATGGCAACAGCTAACTCAATTGCAGGGGTTATTAATGGTGCTCGTCAAATAGAATGTACAATTAATGGAATTGGAGAAAGAGCTGGTAATACTGCTTTAGAAGAAGTAGTAATGATTTTAAAACAACATCCATATTTAAATTTAGAAACAAGTATCAATACAAAACTTTTATATGATACAAGTTTAATGGTTCGTGATAAAATGGGAATGCCTGTACAACCAAATAAAGCTATTGTTGGTGCAAATGCTTTTGCTCATAGTTCTGGAATTCATCAAGATGGAGTAATAAAAAATAGAGAAACCTATGAAATTATGGATCCTGAAGATGTTGGAGTTACAGAAAGTGCTATTGTATTAACTGCAAGAAGTGGTAGAGCAGCATTAGCATACAGAGCTAAAAAAATTGGTTATGAATTAACTAAGATTCAATTAGATGAGGCTTATACATCATTCTTAAATATAGCCGATAAACAAAAAGAAGTAAAAGATGAAGATATTCACAACATCATAAAAATTGTGAATCAAAATTCAAAAGTAGAAGTAGTTTAATTTTTTAAGATAATAATGAAGTTTACTATTGCAATTATTCCTGGAGATGGTATTGGACCTGAAGTTACAAGTCAAGCAAAAAAAGCATTGGATGCAGTTGCAGAGGCTTATGACCATATTTTTTTATATAAAGAAGCTCAAATTGGTGCAACAGCAATAGAAGCAACAGGTAATCCATTACCAAAAGAAACTATTGATATTTGTAAAAATGCAGATGCCATTTTATTTGGTGCTGTTGGTAATGAGTATTATGATAATAATCCAAGTGCAAAAGTTAGACCAGAACAAGGCCTTCTAAGATTAAGGCAAGAATTAGACTTGTTTTGTAAAATTAAGCCTGTAAAGGCATATGATAATTTAATTTATAATTCGCCTTTAAAAAGAGATGTTATCAAAGGAACAGATTTTGTAATTTTTAGAGAATTAACAGGAGGCATTTATTTTGGAGATAAAGAAATAAGTAAAGACGAAAAGTCTGCTTATGATAAAAGTTTTTATACAATTGATCAAATAAAAAGAGTAGCTCATTTAGCTTTTAAAGCTGCACAAAGAAGAAGAAATAAAATAACATTAGTAGATAAAGCAAATGTTTTAGCAACTTCACGTTTATGGAGAAAAACAATCATTGAAATCGCTAAAGAGTATCCAAATGTAGATGTTGAGTTTATGTTTATAGATAATGCAGCCATGAAAATGATTTTGAACCCAAAACAATTTGATGTCATACTTACAGAAAATCTTTTTGGAGATATAATTTCAGATGAAGCTAGTGCAATTGCAGGTTCTATTGGTTTATTAGCTTCTTCTTCTATTGGAGAAAAAAACGCATTATTTGAACCAATTCATGGTTCTTTTCCAAAGGCAAAAGGTAAAGATATTGCAAACCCTTTAGCTTCAATTTTATCTGCAGCAATGTTATTAAAACACTTAGGTTTAGATGAAGAAGCAGATGCTATAGAAAGAGCTGTAGAGAAATCAATTGCATTAGGTATAACTACAAAAGACATAAAACGTAAAACACAAACATCTACATCAACATCTAAAGTTGGTGATTTTATTGCTGATTATATTATAAATCAAGATGATAGTAATATGAACTTTAGAAATATACACATGGGGCAAAGTACCATCATATAATTGAAAAGATGAAAAATATAGTTTTAAATATTTGTGTAATTGTCTTTGTCATTTCATTAAAGATTTGATAAGGAAACTCTATTAATATTTAAAATTAGAACTTTCCTTAAAAAGAAGGTTTTTTTATGAAATATAAAAAGAAGTGAATGTCATAATAATTAAGAATTAAGACACTGTAATACAGTAGTTTAAATAATTTTTTTAACATCTGAAATTAAAGATGACATTAAATTTTATTCAATAAAAAACAAGAAATAAAATAATTTTGATAACTAAACTAAGAAATCATTAAATGAATCTTAACAAACATAGCAAAAGATTAACACAAGATGAATCTCAACCAGCTTCACAGGCCATGTTGTATGCTGTAGGTTTATCTGAAGAAGATATGAGCAAAGCTCAAATAGGTATTGCAAGCACAGGTTATGATGGTAATCCATGCAATATGCACTTAAACAGATTGAAAGAAGAGGTTAAAGTAGAGTGTAAAATTGCTGATATGGTTGGATTAGGATTTAATACTATTGGAGTTTCTGATGGGATTTCTATGGGAACTTCTGGAATGAATTATTCTTTAGTTTCTAGAGATATTATTGCAGATTCTATAGAAACTGTTATGAATGCCCAAAGTTATGATGGCTTAATTGCTATTGTTGGCTGTGATAAAAATATGCCAGGAGCTGTAATATCTATGTTGCGTTTAAATCGCCCTTCAATAATGATGTATGGAGGAACCATTGCATCTGGTAATTACAAGGGAAGAAAACTTAATATAGTGTCTGCATTTGAGGCTTTAGGACAAAAAGTAGCTGGCGAAATTGATGAGGATGAATACAAAGAAATTATTAAAAGAGCAATCCCTGGAGCAGGAGCATGTGGAGGCATGTATACTGCAAATACAATGGCATCAGCCATAGAATGTATGGGGTTTGCACTACCATACAACTCATCAATTCCTGCAGAAAACCCTAATAAATTATCGGAATCAGAAAGACATGCAAGAGCTATAAAAAATCTTTTAGAAAAAGATTTAAAGCCATTAGATATTATTTCTAAAAAATCAATAGAAAATGCAATAGCTATTGTAAATGCTTTAGGTGGTTCAACCAATGCTGTATTGCATTTTTTAGCAATCGCTCACGCTGCTGATATCGATTTTACTTTAGCAGATTTCCAAAGAGTTTCTGATAGAACCCCTTTAATTGCAGATTTAAAACCTTCAGGTAAATATTTAATGGAAGATGTACATGGTATTGGAGGTACACCAGCAATAATGAAATATTTATTAGATAATGGATATTTACATGGCGATTGTTTAACTGTAACAGGTAAGACTTTAGCTGAAAATTTAGCTGATGTAGAAGCTATGGAATTCCAAGAACAAGACGTTATTTTTCCAACAGATAAAGCTTTAAAATCTTCTGGAAATATTCAGATTTTATATGGAAATCTTGCAGAAGAAGGAGCTGTTGCAAAAATATCTGGAAATGAAGGTTTATTGTTTGAAGGTAAGGCTGTAGTTTATGATGGAGAACAAGCAGCAAACACTGGTATTTCTAATGGTGAAGTTGCAAAAGGAGATGTAGTCGTTATTAGATATGTAGGTCCAAAAGGAGGGCCAGGAATGCCAGAAATGTTAAAACCAACTTCGTTGATTATGGGAGCAGGTTTAGGAAAATCAGTGGCATTAATTACAGATGGCCGTTTTTCTGGAGGTACTCATGGTTTTGTGGTAGGGCATATTACACCAGAAGCACAATCAGGAGGAGCAATTGGGCTTATTGAAACAGGAGATATAATTAGAATTAGTGCAGAAGATAATTCTATTAATGTCTTAATTTCTGATGAAGAATTGTTTAAAAGAAAGGCTAAATGGAAAGCTCCAGAACCAAAACATAAAAAAGGAATTTTATACAAATATGCAAAATATGTAGCATCTGCCTCTAAAGGATGTGTTACTGATTTATAATTAAAATATATGGAAACACAAACCATAAAATCAACTCAAAAATCTACCAAGAAAACAGAACGTATTTCAGGTAGTGAGGCAATTGTAAGATGTTTAATAGAAGAAGGTGTAGATATTCTTTATGGATATCCAGGAGGTGCAATTATGCCAGTTTATGATGAGTTATATAAATATCAAGATAAAATACATCATGTTTTAACACGTCATGAGCAAGGTGCAACACATGCAGCTCAGGGTTATGCTAGAATATCAGGTAAAGTTGGGGTAGCTATGGCTACATCTGGACCAGGAGCAACCAATTTAATTACTGGTATAGCAGATGCACAAATAGATTCGACACCAATGGTTTGTATAACAGGCCAAGTACCTTCTCATTTATTAGGTTCAGATGCATTTCAAGAAACAGATATAGTAGGTATTTCAACCCCAGTTACAAAATGGAACTGTCAAGTAACAAAAGCAGAAGATATTCCCTCTGTAATAGCAAAAGCATTTTATATTGCTAAAAGTGGAAGACCAGGTCCTGTTTTGGTTGATATTACTAAAGATGCACAATTTAATGAGTTTGATTTTTCTTATGAGAAATGTACGCAAGTAAGAAGTTATAATCCTGTTCCATTAACAGATGTTATAGATGTAGAAGCTGCAGCAAAACTAATAAATACAGCAAAAAAACCACTAATTGTTTGGGGGCAAGGTGTTATTCTAGGTCAAGCAGAAGAACAATTAAAAGCAGTTGTAGAAAAAGCAGGTATCCCAGCTGCATGGACAATTTTAGGAGCTTCAGCAATTCCAACTTCTCACCCTTTAAATGTTGGTATGGTGGGTATGCATGGAAATTATGCACCAAATATACTAACGAATGAATGTGATGTTTTAATCGCTATTGGTATGCGTTTTGATGATCGTGTTACTGGAAGTTTAGATACCTATGCAAAACAAGCTAAAGTAATTCACTTTGAAATTGATCCAGCAGAAATTGATAAAAATGTAAAAACAGATGTAGCTGTTTTAGGTGATGCCAAAACAAGTTTAGAGTTGTTATTACCATTGTTAGATAAAAATTCGCATAAAGAATGGCATCAGCAATTTAAAGACTTGTATCAAATAGAATTTGATAAGGTTATTAAAAAAGATTTATACCCTACAAAAGAAGGATTAACCATGGCTGAGGTGTTAAAAGAAATAAACATACGAAGCGAAGGTAAAGCTGCAATAGTAAGTGATGTAGGTCAGCATCAAATGATTGCTTGTAGATATGCAGATTTTAATGTTTCTAAAAGCAATATTACCTCTGGTGGTTTAGGAACTATGGGCTTTGGTTTACCTGCAGCTATAGGTGCTAAAATGGCTGCTCCAGAACGGGAAGTAGTTTCTATTTCTGGTGATGGGGGTTATCAAATGACCATTCAAGAGTTAGGTACAATTTTTCAGCAAAAAGCAGCTGTAAAAATAGTTGTGTTAAATAATGATTTCTTAGGTATGGTTCGTCAATGGCAACAATTATTTTTCGATAAAAGATATGCTTCAACAGAAATGATAAATCCTGATTTCGTTAAAATTGCTGAAGGATATTATATAAAAGCAAGAAAAGTAACAAAACGTAAAGAATTAGCTGAAGCTGTAGAAGAAATGATGAAAAGTAAAGAAGCTTATTTCTTAGAAGTTTGTGTAGAAAAAGAAGATAACGTTTTTCCAATGATTCCTTCTGGAGCAAGTGTTTCAGACATTAGATTAGAATAAAATGAGCATAGAAGATAAACAACTGTTTACAGTATCTGTATATACTGAAAACAATATAGGTTTGTTGAATAGAATTTCAGCAATTTTTCAAAGAAGACACATTAATATTGAGAGTTTAAACACTTCTCCATCAGAAATACAAGGTGTATCTAAGTTTACGATTGTTGTTAATATAACAGAAGTAAATATGAAAAAAATTATAGGGCAAATAGAAAAGCAAGTAGAAGTCATAAAAGCCTATTACCATAAACTTGATGAAATTATTTATCAAATTGCAGGTTTATTTAAAATTAAGTCTGAATTATTGTTCGAAGAGCGCCAAATTCAAAATATCATAAAAGAAAGTAATGCTAGAATTGTAACTGTTAATAAAGTGTTTTTTGTTTTAGAAAAATCAGGCAAAAAAGAAGAAATTGTAACACTTTATAATCAATTAAGTCCTTTTGGCATTATGCAGTATACAAGATCTGGACTTATAGCAGTTACTAAAGAAGAAATGAAAATATCATCGCTTTTAGAAGCAATTAAAAACAACTAAATAAACAACAATGTCAAATTATTTTAACACATTAACATTAAGAGAAAAATTAGAACAATTAGGGCAATGCAGATTTATGGAAGCTTCAGAATTTGAAGACGGAGTAAATGCTTTAAAAGGGAAGAAAATTGTTATTGTGGGCTGTGGAGCACAAGGATTAAACCAAGGTTTAAATATGAGAGATTCTGGTTTAGATATCTCTTATACTTTAAGAAAAACAGCAATAGAACAGAAAAGAGAATCTTTTGTTAATGCCACTTCTAATGGATTTGCTGTTGGTACTTACGAAGAATTACTACCAACAGCAGATTTAGTAATTAACTTAACGCCAGATAAACAGCATACAAATGTTGTTAAAGCAGTAATGCCATTAATGAAAAAAGGAGCCACGTTAAGTTATTCTCATGGATTCAATATTGTAGAAGAAGGAATGCAAATCCGTAAAGATTTAACCGTAATTATGGTAGCACCAAAATCTCCAGGATCTGAAGTTCGTGAAGAATTTAAAAGAGGTTTTGGAGTACCAACATTAATTGCAGTACATCCAGAAAATGATCCAGAAGGAAAAGGTTGGGCACAAGCAAAAGCTTATGCTGTTGCAACAGGTGGTCATAGAGCAGGTGTATTAGCTTCTTCATTTGTAGCTGAGGTAAAGTCAGATTTAATGGGAGAGCAAACCATTTTATGTGGTTTGTTACAAACTGGTGCAATTTTATCTTTTGATAAAATGGTAGAAGAAGGTATAGATGCTGGTTATGCTGCTAAATTAATTCAGTATGGTTGGGAAACAGTAACTGAAGCTTTAAAGCATGGAGGAATCACAAATATGATGGATAGATTATCTAATCCTGCTAAAATTGAAGCTTTTAGACTTTCTGAAGAATTAAAAGATATTATGCGTCCATTATTTCAAAAGCATATGGATGATATTATGACTGGTCATTTCTCTAAAACAATGATGGAAGATTGGGCTAATGATGATGTAAACTTATTAAAATGGAGAGCAGCAACTGGCGAAACTGCTTTTGAAAAACAACAAATTACAACTGACGAAATTTCTGAACAAGAGTATTTTGATCATGGAACTTTATTAGTTGCTTTTGTAAGAGCTGGTGTAGAATTAGCTTTTGAAGCAATGACAGAATCTGGAATTATTGATGCTTCTGCCTATTATGAATCTTTACACGAAACACCTTTAATAGCAAATACAATTGCGCGTAAAAAATTATACGAAATGAATCGTGTTATATCTGATACTGCTGAGTATGGTTGTTATTTATTTGATCATGCTTGTAAACCTTTATTAGCAGATTTTATGAAAATAGTTTCTACTAACGTAATTGGTAAATCTTTTAGTTCAGAAAATGGTGTAGATAACCAAGAATTAATAAGAGTTAATAAAATTATTAGAAATCATCCTGTAGAAAAAGTAGGAGCAACTTTAAGAGCTTCTATGACAGCCATGAAAGTTATAAAAACTTCATAGATATTTAATATTCTAAAATTTATAAAAACCTGTCAGAGTTTAAATTTTTGACAGATTTTATAGTTTTGACTCTCAAAAAATTAACTTAGAAAACGAAATTGTTTTCGTTAATAGTATTAGAATTATAAGGTCTTTTGATACATTTTTAGTTAATTTTGAGTCTAATAAATTCAATTATGAACTAATTGAAAAAATAAAAAATATGGAAACTACATTTAAAGAAATTCCAAAAAAGCATCAAATCTCAGAATTAACTATACAAAATACTTATTTAGTTGATGGTGAGTTAAAGAAGTGGAGTGGAGAAATGGCGAATGTTTATTCTACAATTTCATCAACAGAAAAATATAAACCAACTTTATTAGGTAAAGTACCTAACTTATCAGAAAATGAAGCATTAGAAGCATTAAACTCTGCTTACAAAGCCTATGATAAAGGTCAAGGATTATGGCCAACAATGAGAGTTGTAGATAGAATTGAATGTATGGAAGAATTTGCAGAGCAAATGAAAACCAAACGTGATGAAGTTGTTAAATTATTAATGTGGGAAATAGGAAAATCTTTAGCTGATTCTGAGAAAGAGTTTGATAGAACAGTAGAATACATTTATGATACTATAGAAGATTATAAGAAAATGGATAGAAACTTTGCTAAGTTTGAAAAGCATAGTGGAGTTCATGCTCATATAAGACGTGGTCCTTTAGGAGTTGTCTTATGTTTAGGGCCTTATAATTACCCTTTGAATGAAACATTTGCTTTGTTAATTCCTGCTTTAATTATGGGAAATACAGCAGTGTTTAAACCAGCAAAACATGGTGTTTTATTACTTACTCCTCTTTTAGAAGCATTTCAAAATTCTTTTCCAGAAGGTGTAGTTAATATCATTTATGGAAGAGGTAGAGTATTGGCTACTCCTATAATGAAAACTGGTAAAGTAGATGTTTTAGCATTAATAGGAAATAGTAAATCTGCTAATGCAATTCAAGCAAATCATCCATATAAAAATAGATTACGTTTAGTGTTAGGTTTAGAAGCTAAAAACCCAGGAATTATTTTACCAGATGCAGATCTAGATTTAGCGATTGATGAGTGTATTACAGGTTCTACTTCTTTTAATGGACAACGTTGTACAGCTTTAAAAGTGTTATATGTACATGAACATATAGTTGATAAATTTAACAAGCGTTTTGCTGAAAGAGTAGATGCTTTAAAATATGGTAATCCATGGGAAGAAGGTGTTAAATTAACTCCTTTGCCTGAGCCAGGCAAACCTGCTTATATTCAAGAATTAATTGATGATGCTATAGAAAAAGGAGCAAAAATCATCAATAAAAAAGGAGGTGAGACTTCAGAAAACTATATTTATCCTGCTGTTTTATATCCTGTTTCTAAAGATATGAGGGTTTATGAAGAAGAACAATTTGGTCCTGTTATACCTATAGTATCTTTTAAAAACATTCAAGAGCCTTTAGATGATATGGCTGACTCTAATTATGGGCAACAAGTAAGTGTATTTGGAAGTGATACTAGAACTTTAGCTCCTTTAATAGATACTCTTGTAAATTTAGTTTGTAGAGTAAATTTAAATAGCGCTGCTCAAAGAGGGCCAGATGTATATCCATTTACAGGAAGAAAAGACTCTGCAGTTTCTACTTTAAGTGTTCATGATGCATTACGTTCTTTTTCTATAAGAACTTTTGTTGCTTCAAAGAATACAGCATATAACAATGCTATTTTACAAGAATTGTTAGATAAAAAAGCATCCAATTTTATAAGTACTGATTATATTTTGTAATTATAATTAATCATATTTATAAGCCTCTTTTTAAGAGGCTTTTTTATTGGAACGATTTTTGGTATTAGTTCATAATTAATCAAGCTAAATGAAAAAACTTTTTTTGATTTTATGTATTGTTCTTCAAACTAAATCTTTTTCTCAAGATAAACCAGGAAGAGCCTTTTTTACTGGAAATATAAATTTTGTTTTAGGTGTTAATGAAAATTATACCCTTTTTCAACAAGATGATGATGAGTCTCTAATTATACCAACAGCAATTTTTGCGAGAATAGGTTTTGGTTATGAGTTTAAAAAAAGAGTTGCAATAAGTTTTAATTCAGGTTATGATTACCATTGGAATTATGCTGTTAGTGCGATTCCTGCCTTTGGTAGTTTACAATTTAACTTATGGAGAAATGGAAATGATGTTTTTTTTATAGATACTAGTTATGGTAAAATGTTTAGAATGTCTAAAAATTATGTAGATGGTAATTATTATGGTCTTGGTTTAGGTTATCAAATAGCAGGAGAAAATAGATGGAATACAGTAATTCGTTTTGATTTACATAGAAAAGGTATTATAGGATTTAAGAACAATAGGCTAGACAGTTTTTCTATTGGTATAGGATTCTCATTTTTCTAAGTCATATTTTATAAAAAGAAAAACCTCGCAATTTGCGAGGTTTTCTATTTTAGTTTTCTGTTTTCAGAAATAATATGTTGAATTATCCTAAAGTAACTCTTTTAAATCCAGTTACTTCAACATTACCATAAGTCTTTACATATTCTGCAACATTTTTCTTATCATCCTTAATAAAAGTTTGATCTAATAAACATTGTTCTTTATCTAAAGTAGTATTGTCAGAGATAAATCTTTCCATTTTACCTGGTAAAATTCTATCCCAGATTTTTTCTGGTTTTCCTTCAGCAGCTAATTCAGCTTTTGCAGCTTCTTCAGCTTCAGCTAAAACTTCATCAGATAATTGAGACATAGAGATGTATTTTGGTACATTTTTTAATGTTTTACCTAATCTACCTAATTCTATGTTCTCTTTTTCAATTTCTGCAATTCTAGCTTCAGTTTCAGAAGCAACAAATGCAGGGTCAAAATCTTTATAAGATAAAGTTGTTGCACCCATAGAAGCCACTTGCATAGCTATATCTTTAGCTAAAGTTTCAGCATTATCTACAGCTGCAGATAAACCTACTAAAGCAGCAATTTTACCAATGTGAGTGTAAGCACCAACATAAGCAGCTTCAATTTTTTCAAAAGCTGTAATGTCTAACTTTTCACCAATAACACCAGTTTGTTCAACTAATTTGTCAGCAACAGTCATACCACCAAAATCAGCAGCTAAGAAAGATTCTTTACTGTCATGATTTAATGCGATATCTGCAAACTCACCAGCTAAAGCTACAAATTTTTCGTTTTTACCAACAAAGTCAGTTTCACAAGCTAATACAATTGCAACACCTTCTGTGTTTGTATTGTTAATTCTTGTTACTGCAACACCTTCTGTAGATTCTCTATCAGCTCTTTTTGCAGCGATTTTTTGACCTTTTTTACGTAAAATATCAATTGCTTTATCGAAATCACCTTCTGCTTCTACTAATGCCTTTTTACAGTCCATCATTCCAGCTCCAGTAGCGTCTCTTAATTTTTTTACGTCAGCAGCACTAATTTTTGCCATTTTTAATCTTTTTTTAGAAATTTATGTTTCTATTTATTAAAATTATTTTTTCTCTTCTGTTGCAACTTCTTTTGCTTCAGCCTTTGGAGCTTCCTTTTTTGGAGCATCTTTAGCCTCTTTTGCTTTGTCTTTATCAGCTTTTCTTTCTGATAAACCTTCTGCAATAGCATCAGTTACAAAACCTAAAACTTTATCAATAGATTTAGAAGCGTCATCATTTGCTGGTATAACATAATCTACCTGTCTTGGGTCAGAGTTTGTATCTACCATTGCAAAGATTGGGATATTTAATTTTTGAGCTTCTGCTACTGCAATGTGCTCTTTCTTAATATCGATTACAAATAATGCACCTGGTAAACGAGTCATATCAGATATAGAACCTAAGTTCTTTTCTAATTTTTCTCTTTGACGATTAATTTGTAATTTTTCTCTTTTAGATAAAGCGTCAAAAGATCCGTCAGTTTTCATTCTATCAATAGAAGCCATTTTTTTAACAGCTTTTCTAATAGTAACGAAATTAGTTAACATACCACCTGGCCATCTTTCTGTAATGTAAGGCATGTTTACAGCTTTTGCTTTATCTGCAACTATATCTTTTGCTTGTTTTTTTGTAGCAACAAATAAAATTTTACGACCAGAGTTTGCAATCTTCTTTAAAGCTGCAGAAGTCTCTTCTATTTTTGCTGCTGTTTTATACAAATCAATGATGTGTACACCATTTCTTTCTGTATAAATATAAGGAGCCATGTTAGGATCCCACTTTCTAGTTAAGTGTCCAAAGTGTACACCACTATCTAATAATTCTTGAATGTTAATGTTTGCCATTTTAAAATGTGTTTACTTTCTGTTTTTGAAATCAATGGTTAAGTAGTCTTTTGGAGTCTTAACCATTTAGATACTAAACTGTTATTAATATTTGATAACAGTCTCTTAATGTAAATAGTTGCTGAATTTCTTTCGGCAAATAATTAACGTTTAGAGAACTGGAATTTCTTACGTGCTTTCTTCTGACCGAATTTCTTACGCTCAACCATTCTTGGATCACGAGTTAATAATCCTTCTGGCTTAAGTACAGCTTTGTGTTCTTCATTAATAGAAACTAATGCTCTAGTAATTGCTAAACGAATTGCTTCAGCTTGTCCTGTAACACCACCTCCGTAAACATTAACTTTAATATCGTAAGACGTTAAGTTTTCTGTTAACATTAAAGGTTGTTGAACTTTATATTGTAAAGTACCTGTTGTAAAGTAGTCTTTATAATCTTTTTTGTTTACTGTAATATTACCTTTTCCTTCAGAAAGATAAATACGTGCTACAGCAGTTTTTCTTCTACCTATTTTGTGAACTGTATCCATTATTTATAATCGTTAAGGTTAATAGCTTTAGGTTCTTGACCTGCTTGTTTGTGCTCTGAACTTGCATATACATACAAGTTTCTGTATAAAGCGCTACCTAATTTGTTTTTTGGTAACATTCCTTTTACTGCTTTTTCGATTAATCTTGTAGGATCTTTATCGAACATTTCTGTTGCAGTTAACGATCTTTGACCTCCTGGATATCCTGTGTGTCTGATGTAAGATTTATCAGTCCACTTTTTACCTGTAAGGTTAATTTTCTCTGCGTTGATAATAACCACGTTATCTCCACAATCTACGTGAGGAGTATAGTTTGGCTTGTATTTACCTCTAATTAGCTTAGCTACTTTAGAAGCTAGACGACCCAACGTTTGCCCGTCTGCATCAACTAAAACCCACTCCTTATTTACTGTAGAAGCGTTTGCTGATACTGTTTTGTAACTTAATGTGTTCATAATTACACTTTTAGTCTTTGTTCTTTGTTAATAATTTATTTTTTCCTTAAAAAAGGAGTGCAAATGTACCGCTTTTTATTTGATTGACAAATAGCGTTTTAAAATATTATCTATAAAGTTATATGATGTTCTTATATCTAAGAATTATTAACAAAAACTTAAGAAATTAGAAACTTACTTTTGCATTGCGATTTTAGAAATAATGTTTTCATTGTATTTACAGAGCAAACTAACCCAACAAAATGAAATTTTTTCCATATTTTTTCACATTAATTTTTTTACTCTCTTTTAATTTATTTTCTCAAGAAAAAAAGATTTCTAAAAGAATTTATACTACAAAAAAACTAGTAAAGAAGCCTGTAATTGATGGATTTATTAATGATGAAGCTTGGAATGTAGTAGAATGGTCATCAGATTTTACTCAAAAAGATCCAGATGAAGGTAAACCACCAACATATCAAACAAAATTTAAAGTAATGTATGATGCTAAATATCTTTACGTTGCTATTAGAGCTTTTGATGATGAACCAGAAAAAATAGAAAGACGATTAAGTAGAAGAGATGGTTTTCAAGGAGATAGAGTAAATGTAATTATTGATAGCTATCATGATAAAAGAACAGCTTTTGTTTTTACGACAACTGCTGCTGGTGTGAAAGGAGAAGAATTTGCTTCTCAAAATGGAGAAAACTGGGATGATAGTTGGAACCCAATTTGGTATACAAATGCCAAAATAGATGATAAAGGCTGGACTGCTGAAATGAAAATTCCTTTTAGTCAATTACGATTTGGAAAAGCAGAAGAACAAATTTGGGGTTTTAATATAAACAGAACTATTTTTAGGTTACAAGAACGTTCTTTATGGCAAAGGATTCCAAACGACCAAGCAGGCTTTATAAGTGAAGCAGGTGAATTACATGGTTTAAAAAATCTAATTTCCCAAAAACAACTAGAAATTCAGCCTTTTAGAGTTTTACAATATGATAAATATCCACCAGAAGCAGGTAATCCATTTAGAACTGGTAAAGACTTTAGAGCAAATTTTGGGTTAGATGCTAAAATTGGAATAACAAATGATTTAACTTTAGACTTAACTGTTAATCCAGATTTTGGTCAAGTTGAAGCAGATCCAGGAGCAATTGCTTTAGATGGATTTCAAATTTTCTTTAGAGAACAAAGGCCATTTTTTGTAGAAAACAGCAATATTTTTGATTATCAATTTGCTAATGGTAGTGATAATGTTTTTTATAGTAGAAGAATTGGTAGAAATCCTCATAGAAGTGCAAATTTAGCCAATGGAGAATTTTCAGATGAACCTCAAAACTCAAGAATTTTAGGTGCAGCAAAATTTTCAGGTAAAACTAGAGATGGTTGGTCTATTGGAATTTTGGAAAGTGTGACAGGAAATGAATACGCAGAAATTAGACAAACAGATGGTAGCTCTAGAGAAGAAATTGTAGAACCTCTTACCAATTATTTTGTTACTCGAGTCCAAAAAGATTTTAACGAAAGAAATTCTTTTGTAGGTGGAATTTTCACAGCTACAAATAGACATTTAAATGGAGATTTTAATGAATTACACAAGGCTGCTTATGCAGGAGGATTAGACTTTCAGCATAATTGGAAAAATAGAGAATACTATATAGATGGTAACATGATCTTTAGTCATGTTTTAGGAAGTAAAGAAGCTATTACAGCTACACAACAAACGTTACGTCATAATTTTCAAAGAACAGATGCAACACATGTTTCTGTAGATACAGACAGAACATCATTAACAGGAACAGGAGGTAGATTTGAATTTGGAAAAGTTGGTGGTGAAAAATGGAGGTATAGTACTGGAGTAATTTGGAGATCTCCAGAATTAGAATTGAATGATGTTGGTTTTTTAAGAAGAACAGATCAAATTTTACAATTTTTAAATGTTGATTATTTGTGGTTAGTTCCAACAGATACATACAGAAACATGTCTATAAATGCAGAGCAGTTATCTGAATATGATTTTCAAGGAAATGTAAATAGATTACGTTACGAATTAGCTGGTAATATCAATTGGATTAACAACGAAAGAACAAGATTAGGTATAGGTGCAAACTTTTCTAGATTTGACAACTTTTTCTTAAGAGGAGGCCCAAGATGGAGGTCTGCAAATTCTAGATATATTTTTACATCATTTAATTCTGATAATGGAAAAAAGTTTGCCTTTAGTTTTGGGTATACTAATGTACATTCAGACGAAGATGTTTTCAGTAGAAACAGATTTAGAATAGGTTTTTCTTATCAGCCTTTTGATGCTCTTAATATCTCTTTAAATAATGAGTTAGAAATTACTAAAGATCGTTCACAATATGTAACAACAACCTCTTTTGGAAATGATAGCAGGTATATTTTAGGAACAATAAATAACGACGAACTAAGTACAACATTACGTTTTACTTATAGTTTAAATCCAAATTTATCAATTCAGTTTTATGGACAGCCTTTTATCTCAAGAGGAAGATTCTCTGACTTTAAATTTGTAAATATAGCTGCTGCAGATAAATTTACAGATAGAGTTAATATTTACAATCAAAATCAAATTACAAATCAAAATAACATTTATAATATAGATGAAGATTTAGATGGTAATTTAGATTATACTTTCGAAAATCCAGATTTTTCTTTTGTACAATTACAAACAAATTTAGTTATGAGGTGGGAATATATACCTGGCTCAGAATTATTTTTAGTTTGGTCTAGAGGTTCTGTAGGAAGTACAGATGTAGATGATGATTTAGTAGATAGCGTTTCTGACCAAGTGTTTAGAGCACCAGCAAATGACACCTTTTTATTAAAGTTTACTTACAGATTTAGAAGGTAGATTAATCTATTAATTTAATAAAAGATGCAATAAACTTACCTTCTTTTATTTTACCTGATATATTACCCTTTCTAATAACGTTACAAAAGCCTGTATTTTCATCATGGGCATCACCAAAGTCATCAATACCAAATCCTTCTACAAAATAGGCTTTGTTATCTATTTTAACTGCTAAATCACAACCATCAGCTTCTAATTTAAATTGGCATTGACCACAAGAAATTTCTGCGGTTTGATTTATTTCTTCTTTAGTATTACAAGAAAATAGCATAATTACTATAAATAAGGATAATAATTTTTTCATTTTCGTATTAGTTTTTATCTTTAATCTTTAACCAATCATCATAAGTTACAACTCTTTTTTCTTCAGATGTTTTTGTTGTTCCTGGAAGTACTCCTATAAACTCAAGATAATGCCCATCTGGATCATTAAAATAAATTGAAATAGCAGGCATCCAATAAAAAACCATTGGTTGTTCGTTATCATCTTGTAAAAAGTTCCAGTAGTTAAGATTATGAGATTTTAAAAATTAATAGATTCATTTAAAACCCATTTAGGATCACATTGAAAAGCAAAGTGTCTTAGGTCTATTTCCTCTTTTTCTTTTTCCCATAAACCCAGCATGGCTTTTTTATCTTCACCTATCCAAAAAAAGGATGCTCTTCTTTCATTTTCTAAACGACATTGTTTTAAACCAAGAACATTTTTATAAAACTCTATGGAACGCTCTAAATTTTCAACAAATAAATGTGTTTCATAAAGTCCTAGAATCATATCTTTTTCTGATTTAATTTAATTCTTACCTCCCCATGAATCTCTTAATCCAACAGTTTTGTTAAATACTAATTTTTCTGGAGTAGCATCATCATCTACATTAAAATAGCCTAATCTTTGAAACTGAAATCGCTCTCCAATTTTTGCAGATTGTAAACTTGGCTCTACAAAAGCTTCAATAATTTCTAAAGAATTTGGGTTTATAAATTCCATGTAATTTTTGTCTTTATGAGCGTCTGGAGCTTCATCTAAAAACAACCTATCATAAGCTCTAACTTCTGCTTTTACTGCATGTTTTACAGAAACCCAATGTAATGTACCTTTAACTCGTCTTGTGCTTTCTGGAGTTCCACTTCCAGATTTACTTAGCTCATCATAATTACACTGAATTTCGATAATATTACCATCTGCGTCTTTGGTACAACTTTCGGCTTTTATGATATAAGCATTTTTTAATCGAACTTCTTTACCCAGTTTTAATCTAAAAAACTTCTTATTAGCTTCTTCTCTAAAATCTTCTTTTTCTATATACAATTCTCTAGAAAAAGGAACTTCTCTAAACCCTGCACTTTCATCTTCTTGATTGTTTTCTGCTTGTAACATTTCTTCCTTACCTTCAGGATAGTTAGTAATTACTACTTTAACAGGATCTAAAACTGCCATAACTCTATTTGCAGTTTTGTTTAGATCTTCTCTAATTTTAAATTCTAAAAGAGCAACATCAATTACATTTTCACGTTTAGATACTCCAACAGTTTCTACAAAACTTCTAATAGATGCAGGTGTATAACCACGTCTTCTTAAACCAGAAATAGTTGGCATTCTTGGGTCATCCCAGCCAGAAACAATTCCTTCTTCTACCAATTTAAGTAACTTACGTTTACTCATTATGGTATAACTTAAGTTTAATCGAGAAAATTCTCTTTGTTTTGGAGGTAGAGGTAATTTACTAGAACTGTAATTATATACATTATCTCTAAACCAATTATATAGCTCTCTATGAGGTTTAAATTCTAAAGAACATAATGAGTGAGATATTTGTTCAATATAATCACTCTCTCCATGAGTCCAATCATACATAGGATAAATACACCATTCATCCCCTGTTCTATGATGAGATTTATACATAATTCTATACATTAATGGATCTCTCATTAACATATTAGGAGAACTCATGTCTATTTTTGCACGTAAAACATGTTCTCCTTCTTTAAACTTACCTTCTTTCATTCCTTGGAATAATTCCAAGTTTTCCTGCACACTTCTATCTCTAAAAGGACTATTAGTTCCTGCTTCTGTTGGTGTACCTTTTTGGATACGCATTTCTTCAGAAGTTTGTGAGTCTACATAGGCTTTACCATCTTTTATCAATAAAATAGCCCAATCATAAAGTTGTTGAAAATAATCTGAAGAATAACATTCATTTGCCCAATTATAACCTAACCATTTAATATCTCTTTTTATAGCATCTACATATTCTTGCTCTTCTTTAGCAGGATTTGTATCATCAAAACGTAAGTTTACAGGTGCATTATATTTTTCGCCCAAACCAAAACTAATACCAATAGCTTTTGTATGGCCAATATGCAAATATCCATTAGGTTCAGGAGGAAAACGAAAATGTAATTGTTCTTTTGACATTCCGTTTGCCAAATCTTCCTCTATAATATGCTCTAAAAAATTAAGCGATTTATTTTCTTCAGACATTAGTTTATCCATAAAAATTAGGCAACAAAATTACATAAAATATTACACAGCTATTTATTATCTTGTAACAAAAATAGTATTTCAACAACTTATAAATAAACAAAAGAAATTATGAGCAATCAAATAAGAAACTACACTTGTCCAAAATGTAATAACAAAACATATAAATTAGGACAAATGAGAGCAACAGGTGGAACTTTATCGAAGATATTTGATATTCAAAATCAAAAATTTACTAGTGTTACTTGTGAAAAATGCACCTATACAGAGTTTTATAAAACTAAAACAAGTGCTATTAGTAATGTTTTTGACTTTTTCACTTCTTAATACTACCAGTTAAAGTTTTCTAAAAGTAGTTTTTAGTGCTTATTTATTGTCGTATTTTTGCACTATGAAGAAAGAAGCTAAAAAACCAGATTTAGTTGTTTTTAATGAAGAAGAACAAAAATATGATGCTGCATTAAAACCATATGGTACATCTGCAAGTTCACCAGTAATACAACCATTAAATACTGCAAGTTGGAAAAATGATGGTATACAGCGTGTAAATAAGCAATTAAAATCAAAATTTGATGAAGTAAAAGCTCAATATGAGGAGCTAATGCAGAAATTTCAGTACAATGATTTGGTGTATAATGCAAAATTTAGCTTTGAACCTAATATTGGTGAAATTTATCATTTATATAATAATAAAAAACAGGAATCATTTTTATCAATTATTGCTCCAGAACAATGTAGTTTTCAATATTTAGGATCTTTTAGACTAAATTCAGATAAAATGTGGGAAAAGATAGTATCAGAGTCAAATCAAGAAGAATAAATGGGAATAATACAAGTAAACAATATTAAATTATATGCATATCATGGCTGTTTAGAAGAAGAAGCAAAAATAGGTTCTTGGTATAGAGTAGCAGTAGAAGTTAAAGCAGATTTAAAAAAGTCTGCAAAAACAGATAATTTAAAGGATACTGTAGATTATGTTCATTTAAATCTAATTGTAAAAGAAGAAATGGCAATTAGATCAAAACTTTTAGAAGAAGTTGCTCAAAGAATTTTAGATCGTTTTTTTAAAGAAATACCATTGATTAATAAAGCAAAAATAGAGGTAGCTAAAATTAACCCGCCAATAGGAGGAAATGTCGAAGAAGTCGTAATTATTTTAACAAAAAAACGATAAGATTAAAAAATACTTGTACTAATTGTAAATTTACGTAAATTTGCAATCCTTAAAATACACTTAAGGTGTCGTGGCCGAGTGGCTAGGCAGTGGTCTGCAACACCATCTACAGCGGTTCGAATCCGCTCGACACCTCAATTTTTTTAAACCCTTAACTTTAATTTGTTAAGGGTTTTTTATGAAAGAACATAAATGTAATAAATTTAAGTTCTTTGGACTAATTAAAAAAAAGCCACTAACTTACCAACAAAATCTACATTCTTTTTCAAAGTTTATGTTGTACGATTTTACCTACTATTTTTGATATTTGATAAATTCGATTCTCTATTTAAAATTATTAAACAAACGCTTAGCAAACTATACTTAGCACTTAATTTTAAACATTATTTTAGAATATTTCTGTTGTAAAATTTAAACTTTAAATATTCTTGCAAATTTAGTGTTTTAAAGAATCTCAATAAGACTAAGTGAAAAAGCTTATTATTGATTAAAAAGAAAATGTTTAATTGTTTCTTAGGATATAATTTTTTATAAAAAAACAGATAGTACAGGATATTAAAAATATGCTTTAAGTTTATGTTTATAGCTTAAATAAATCAACTAATAAATGAGTAAAATAATAGTATTAACAGGAGCAGGAGGAGTTCTATGTAGCACAATGGCTAAGGCACTTTCAGAACAAGGAAATAAAATAGCTGTATTAGATTTAAGAGTGGGAGCAGCAAACAAAGTTGCAGAAGAAATTAAGGCTGCTGGTGGTGATGCAATTGGTGTTGCAGCTAATGTTTTGGAAAAGGATTCTTTAGAAAAAGCAAAACAAGTTGTAAACAATACTTTTGGTAAAGTAGATGTTTTAGTAAATGGAGCAGGAGGTAACCACCCTTTAGGTACAACGTCTAACCCGTTTTTTGCAATGGAAGATTTGCAAAATGCAACAGAAGGTTTTAAAACTTTCTTTGATTTAGATCCAAAAGGAATTGAGTTTACATTTAATTTAAACTTCTTAGGATCTTTAATTCCTACGCAAGTTTTTGCAACAGATATGGTGGGTAGAGAAGGATGTTCTATCCTAAACATTTCTTCGATGAATGCATTTACTCCATTAACAAAAATACCAGCTTATAGTGGTGCAAAAGCAGCTATATCAAATTTTACACAATGGTTGGCAGTACATTTTTCTAAAGTAGGTATCCGTGTAAATGCGTTAGCACCAGGGTTTTTCTTAACAGATCAAAACCGTGCTTTATTAACGAATGAGGATGGTAGCCTAACTCAAAGAGGGCAGCAAATTATAGATCAAACTCCAATGGGACGTTATGGAACGCCTGATGATTTAATTAGTGCTACTTTATTTTTATGTGATGATGCATCAGCATTTGTAACAGGAATTGTAATTCCAATAGATGGTGGATTTGCAGCATACAGTGGAGTTTAAGAATTGCTAATTTTTAAAGAAAAATAAAAATGATTCAAAATTTAGAACAAACTTGGCGTTGGTATGGACCAAACGATCCAGTTTCTTTATCAGACATAAAACAATCAGGAGCAACAGGTATTGTTTCTGCTTTACATCATATTCCAAATGGAGAAGTTTGGACGGTAGAAGAAATTACCAAAAGAAAAGAGATTATAGAAAGCGTTGGCTTAACCTGGTCTGTGGTAGAATCTGTGCCCATTCACGAAAATATAAAAACAAAATCAGGAGATTATCAATTTTATATTGATAATTATAAGCAAACACTTTTAAATTTAGGTGAATGTGGTATTGATATTGTTTGTTACAACTTTATGCCAGTGTTAGATTGGACTCGTACCAATTTAGATTACGAAGTGTCTGATCAATCTACAGCTTTACGTTTTGAAGCAGCTGCTTTTGCGGCTTTCGAATTGTATTTGTTAAAACGCCCAGGAGCAGAAGAAGCCTATACTGATGAAGAAAAACAAAAAGCTGCTGAGTATATCAAGAATACTTCTGAGGAGGAACAAACCAAGTTAGTAAGAAATATTATTGCAGGTTTACCAGGAGCAGAAGAAGGATATACCTTAGAGGAGTTTAATCAGATTTTAGCAACGTACAAAAATATTGGTCCTAAAGAACTGAAAGCAAATCTATTTTCTTTCTTATCAGAAATTATTCCAGCTGCAGAGCAAGCAGGTGTGTTGATGTGCATTCATCCAGATGATCCACCATTTCCAATTTTAGGATTACCTAGAGTGGTTTCTACAGAACAAGATATCGAAGATATTTACAATGCAGTGCCTTCTCAAAATAACGGATTAACATTTTGTACAGGTTCTTTTGGGGTAAGAGCAGATAACGATTTAGCTGGAATGGTAGAGCGTTTAGGAAATAGAATTCACTTTATTCATTTACGTGCTACAAAACGGGATGAAGAAGGAAATTTCCACGAAGCAGATCATTTAGATGGTGATGTAGATATGTATGCTGTTATGAAAGCGTTAATTTTAGAGCAACAAAAAAGAATTGGAGCAGGAAGACAAGATGTAAGAATGCCTTTTAGACCCGATCATGGTCATAAAATGTTAGACGATTTAAAAAAGAAAACCAATCCTGGGTATTCAGGAATAGGACGTTTACGTGGTTTGGCTGAATTAAGAGGCTTAGAACTAGGGATTAGACGTTCATTATAATAAAATAAAAACCTCGTGGGTTTTTAAAACCTGTTAGGTCTAAATCAAAAAATAAAAAACAAAAACTATGGCAACAACTTTCGAAACAAGATATGCTTCAAATCCGCAAGCAGTAAAAAAATACGACACACAAGAATTAAGAGACGAATTTTTAGTTCCAGATTTAATGCAACCTGGAAGCATCAAATGGGTATATACGCATTATGATAGATATATGGCTGGTGGAGCAGTACCAACTTCAGAAGCATTAATTTTAGAAACAATAGATCCTTTAAAAGCTGAATACTTTTTAGAAAGAAGAGAAGTTGGTGTTATAAACACTGGTGGAACAGGAACTATTATTGCGGATGGTGAAGAATTTAAAATGTTACATAAAGATGCATTGTATCTTGGTAAAGGAGTAAAAGAGGTTGTTTTTAAAAGTGATGATGCAAACAATCCTGCAAAATTCTATATGAATTCTGCTCCTGCACATACGGCTTATCCCACAAAGCAAGTTACAAAAGCAGATGCAAATAAAATTGAATTGGGTAGTTTAGAAACGGCAAATCATAGAACAGTAAACCAAATGATTATTGGTGGAATTGTAACAACTTGCCAATTACAAATGGGAATGACAGAATTAAAAACAGGTTCTGTTTGGAATACGATGCCAGCTCACGTTCATGACAGAAGAATGGAGATCTACTATTATATGGATATTATGGATGAGCAAGCGGTTTGTCACTTTATGGGAGAACCTCAAGAAACACGTCATATTTGGATGCAAAATCACGAAGCTGTTATTTCTCCACCTTGGTCTATTCATTCTGGTTCAGGAACTTCAAATTATACATTTATTTGGGGTATGGCAGGTGAAAACTTAGACTATAATGATATGGATGTTGCAAAAATTACAGATTTAAGATAAAAAATATGTCTCAAACATTATTTGATATTACAGAAAAAGTAGCTTTAGTAACAGGTTCTACGCATGGTTTAGGAATGTCTATGGCTATGGGGTTAGGAAAAGCAGGAGCTACTATTGTAGTTAACGGAAATTCATCACAAGAAAAAATAGACAAAGCAGTTGCTATGTATAAAGAAGCAGGCATCAATGCTGTTGGTTATAAATTTAATGTAACTGATGAAGCTCAAGTTAAAGAAAGCATTGCTAAAATTGAAGCTGAAGTTGGCAATATTGATATTTTAGTGAATAATGCAGGAATCATTAAAAGAACCCCACTTGCTGATATGGAGGTTGCCGATTTTAAACAAGTGATTGATGTCGATTTAGTAAGTCCTTTTATTGTATCTAAACATGTAATTAAAGGAATGATGGCTCGTAAAGCAGGGAAAATCATCAACATTTGCTCTATGATGAGCGAATTGGGTAGAAATACTGTTGGAGCTTACGCAGCAGCTAAAGGTGGTTTGGTAATGCTAACTAAAAATATGGCTACAGAATGGGCGCGTTTTGGTATACAGGTAAACGGAATTGGACCTGGGTATTTTGCAACTTCGCAAACGGCTCCAATTAGAGTAGATGGACATCCTTTTAACGATTTTATCGTAAACAGAACACCTGCAAAAAAATGGGGGGATCCAGATGATTTAGCAGGAGCAGCAGTATTCTTATCATCTAAAGCAAGTGATTTTGTAAACGGACATATTTTATATGTTGATGGTGGAATTTTAGCAACAATAGGGAAACCTTCAAACGAAGAATAAAGTGAGAAAAATAGTACTTTTTTTGGTTTTACTTTTAGTTTTTACATCTTGTAAAGTAAGTCAAGAAGTAATATCAACAATTACTGTAAAAAACACTCTAAATATTGATCGAAATTTTGAAACAATTGAGATAGATATTTCTGGAGTAGCTTCAGATAAAGTGTCTGATTTAGTAGTTTTAGATACGGACAATGAGATTGTTACATCTCAAATAGTAGATGCTGATTTAGATGGTAAAAATGATGTAATTTTATTTCAACCAACTTTAAAAGCAAATCAATCTAAAAAGTATTCAATAGCAGTTTCTAAAATTAATAGACAAATAGATACAGCCTATTGTTATTCGCGTTTTGTACCTGAAAGAACAGATGATTATACTTGGGAAAATAATAAAGTTGCTTTCAGAACTTTTGGTCCTGTTGCACAAAAAATGAAAGAAGATGGTGTAAAAGGAGGAACTTTATCAAGTGGAATAGACGCTTGGTTAAAACGAGTAGAATATCCAATCATCAATTTATGGTATAAAAGAAATGATGAAAAATTAGGAGCTTATCATAAAGATTATGGTGAAGGTTTAGATAATTTTCACGTTGGTGTAAGTAGAGGTGTAGGAGGAACAGCTGTAAAAGTAGATACTTCGTTTTACTTTTCTAAAAACTTTACTTCTTATAAAACCATTACCACTGGACCAATTAGAACAAGTTTTGTGTTAACCTATGCTACTTGGGATGCCAATGGAAAACAAATTGATGAAACCAAACACATCTCGTTAGATTACGGTCAAAATTTATCTCGTTTTGAAATTGATGTTAAAGGAACAGAAACTATTTCAACGGGATTAACCTTGCACAAAAAGAAAGGTGTTACCAATCAAAATGATTCAAATTATTGGATTAGTCATTGGGAAACCTTAGACGATTCTGAAATAGGCACAGGTATAATCACCACTAAAACTTATTTTTCAGGTTCAGAAAAATATGTTACTACTAAAAAGGACGAGAGCAATCACTTTTTACATTTAAATGTTGTAGATAATAAAGTGGTTTTTTACAGTGGTTTTGGATGGGTAAAGAGTAAACAATTCAATAATCAACAAGATTGGGAAAACTATTTAACAGATTTTTCTAAAAAAATAAATAGTCCGTTAATTGTGACTAAAAACTAAATCAACCTTAAAAAATGAAGAAACCTCACTTTTTTCAATATCTATATGTACTAATCTTTTCAGTATTTGTTTTGGGTTGTCAATCAGAAGCTTCAATCACAACTTTAAGATTAGGTCATTCTTTAGATACGCAACACCCTGTTCATAAAGCAATGGTGATTTTAGGACAAGAAATAGAAAAACAATCACAAGGAAAATTAAAAATGAATATTTATCCAAGTGGTCAATTAGGAGGAGAAAGAGAATGTTTAGAATTGTTACAAATTGGTAGTTTGGATATTACCAAAGTTTCTGCAGCCGTTTTAGAAAACTTTATTCCAGAATACAAAGTATTTAGTGTGCCTTATATGTTTAGAGACAAAGCACATACCTTTAGTGTTTTTGATAGTGAGATAGGTGAAAGTTTATTGTTAAAAGGAGAAAAATTTAGACTTCGAGGTTTAACGTTTTATGATGCAGGTAGTAGAAGTTTTTATATGAAAGAAGCACCTATAAAATCTCCAGCAGATTTAGTAGGTAAAAAAATTAGAGTACAAAAAAGTAATATGGCTGTTGCTATGGTTAACAATTTAGGGGGTTCGCCAACACCCATTTCTTGGGGAGAGTTATATACTGCACTACAACAAGGTGTTGTAGATGGTGCAGAAAACAATCCACCAAGTTTTTACACTTCAAAACATTATGAAGTTTGTAAGTTTTATTCTTTAGATGAGCACACTGCTGTACCTGATGTTTTGTTAATTGGCACAGATACTTGGAGTCGTTTAAATGATGAGCAAAAAGAATGGATAAAAAAAGCAGTAAAAGTAAGTACAATAGCTCAACGTAAATTATGGGCAGACTCTGAGAAAGAATCTATTGCTGCAGTAAAAAAAGCAGGTGTTCAAGTTTTTTATCCCGAAAAAAAACCTTTTGAAGAACAAACCAAAGACATATTAAAACTATTTGATGGAAATGAGGAAATGAAAAGCTTAATTACTGCTATAAAAAATCAACAATAATGAGAACAAAAATTGACAGTATTTTAGAAAAGTTAGTGCTAATTATTTTAGTAATAATGTTACTAAGTGTAATTTGGCAAGTGTTTTCAAGGTTTGTGTTAAGAGCACCAAGTACCATAACTGATGAAATTTCTAGTTTCTCATTAATTTGGGTTGGGCTATTAGGAGCAGCATATGCAGCAGGTAAAAGTTTACATTTAGCTATTGATTTAATTCCAGAAGATGTTGTTAAAAAAAGACAAAGTTTGTTTAACGGAATCGTATTTGTTTCTATTGCATTTTTTGCATTTACAGTAATGATTATTGGTGGATTTAGATTGGTTCAATTAAGTTTTCAGTTCGGACAAACATCTGCAACACTAGAAATTCCTTTAGGATTTATTTATATGGTAGTACCTATTTCAGGAATTTTAATTTGCTATTATAGTATAGATACACTTTTAAATCAAAGAAAATTAAACAAAGCATAAGTTATGAATTTTGTAGAAGTCCTTATTTTAGTTATTAGCTTTTTGGTTTTCTTATCGTTAAGAGTACCAATTGCATTTGCTATAGGTTTAGCAGCTTTGTTTACCTTATTAAGTGCAATGCCTTTTTTACCAAGTGTAACCACTTTGGCGCAAAGAATGGCCACATCATTAGATAGTTTTACTTTATCTGCAATCCCATTTTTTATACTTGCTGGACAAATTATGAATCGTGGAGGAATAGCAGTCCGACTCATAAATTTTGCAAAAGCCATAGTGGGTCCACTTCCAGGTGGGTTAGCCTTTGTAAACATTGTTTCTTGTATGTTATTTGGAGCCATTTCTGGTTCTGCAGTAGCTGCAGCATCAGCAATTGGAGGTTTTATGAATCCGATGATGGAAAAAGATGGATATGACAAATCTTTCAGTGCTGCAGTAAATATTACAAGTGCAACAACAGGTTTAATTATTCCACCCAGTAATGTATTAATTGTATATTCTTTAGCAAGTGGTGGAGTTTCTATTGCAGCCTTATTTATCGCAGGTTATGTACCAGGATTATTAATTGGTTTGGCCTTAATGATTGTAGCTTTAGTGTATTCAATCATCAAAAAATATCCGACAGATAAATTGGTAGGTTTTAAAGAATTCTTTAAAAGATTTGTAGATGCATTTCCTAGTTTAATGTTATTAGTTGTGGTGATTGGTGGAATTGTAGCTGGAATTTTTACAGCAACAGAAGCATCAGCAATTGCAGTAATTTACACCTTAGTTTTAGGTTTTGTTTACAAAGAAATTACAGTAAAAGATATCTCTCCAATTTTATTGGAAACGATTAAAACCTCAGCAATTGTATTGTTGTTGGTTTCTACATCAATTGCAATGTCTTGGGTAATGAGTTATGAGAATATTCCACAAGAAATCAGTAATACTTTATTAGCAATTAGTGATAATCCAATAGTAATTTTAATCATTATCAACTTGATTTTATTATTTGTTGGTGTATTTATGGATATGACTCCTGCAGTTCTAATTTTTACACCAATATTTTTACCAATTGTAACAGAATTGGGAATGGATCCAATTCACTTTGGAATTATAATGATAATGAACTTATGTATTGGTTTATGTACACCACCAGTAGGTTCTGTGCTTTTTGTAGGTTGTAGTGTTGCCGATTTAAAAATACAACAAGTAATAAGGCCTCTATTACCTTTGTTTTTGGTGATGATTGGGGTGTTGTTGTTAATTACCTATTTCCCAGATTTAACACTGTGGTTGCCTAGAGTTTTTGATTTGGTTTAAAAGATAATTTATTCATAAATAAATCATACAAAGCCACCTAATGTAATAACTTTGCTTTTATTTATATGACACAAAATAAAGCAATTTTATATATGATTTTCAGTGCGATTGCATTTTCACTAATGGGGTCAGTGGTGAAATATTTAAGTACTTTTAATGTATATCAAGTTGTTTTTTTTAGAGCTTTAGGAACCCTGATATTTACTGTTCCATTGGTAATTAAAGCCAAAGTGCCTTTTTTTGGACGTAACAAAAAATGGCTTATTATTAGAGGAATTACAGGGGTAATCTCTTTAACTTGTTTTTTTCAGTCGTTAAATTATTTAAATATTGGTACAGCTGTTTCTTTAAGATACACAGCACCAATTTTTGCTGCTATTTTCGCACTTTTCTTTTTAAAAGAAAAAATTAAACTCATACAATGGCTGCTTTTTTTAATGGCTTTTACAGGAGTTTTAATCATTAAAGGTTTTGGTATTGACGTTGAAGCTATAGGCTTGTTTTTTGTGATTCTTTCAGCTATTTTTTTAGGGATCATTTTTGTAGTTATTCGTAGAATAGGGAACACAGAACACCCTTTAGTAATTATCAACTATTTTATGCTTATGGCTTTTACTTTCGGAGGTTTAATGTCAATAAAATATTGGGAACAACCCAGTTTGATAGAGTGGATTTTATTTATAAGTACAGGGGTTTTTGGCTATTTTGGTCAGTTGTATATGACAAAAGCTTTTCAAACTGAAGAAACCAATTTGGTTGCTCCAATAAAATATTTAGAAGTAATTTTTACAATTATTATTGGTACATTTTGGTTTTCTGATGTGTATAATGGATGGACATTATTGGGGATATTACTCATCCTTTCAGGATTGATTTATAACATTTATATCAAAAGAAAAACAACGTAGAACTTGTTATGTTTAGGTTGTAAACGTATCTAATATTTCCATCACTTTTACACCATCTTCAACTGAGCAAGGATTAGTAGTCTTTCCTAAGAAATAGTCTACAGTTTGTGCAATTAAGGGTTGTTGAACGTGTTTTGGATTCTTAAAGGAAAAAACTTCTTGTTTGTCTAATGTTTTTAAATAAACTTTTTCACCATAAAAAGAAAAGGTAATCGTTCCTTTTTCTCCATATATTTTACATTCATCTTTAACATCACTTTCTGCAGCCATAAAATTCCAAATTCCTCTAAATTGAACTCCGTTTTCAAATGCAATAATTCCGTTTACGATATCTGCTACTTTATTGTTGTGGGTTGAGGTTGAAAAACCTTCCACTTTTTCGATTTTACCAAAATAATGAAGCATCAAATCTATTTGATGTGGGCCAATATCGTGAAAATAACCCCCACCAGATGTTTCTGGTTTTAAACGCCAGTTTTCGTCCGTTTTAGCAATTACATTGTTAGTGGTTGATTGCAAAATGGTAATGTCTGCAAAAAATACTTTACCTATACAGTTTGAGTTTAGTAATTCTTTTACTTTTTGAAAAGCAGGTAAATTTCTTCTGTAATGTGCAATAACTATCTTCTTATTATTTGTAACTATTTTTTCTAATTCTTTAGCTTCGTTAGCATCAATAGTCATTGGTTTTTCTAAATATACAAACTTGTTTGCAGCAAGACATTTTTTTGCAATTTCCAAGTGTGTTGAAGGGGGAGTTGCAATATAAATTGCATTAATTTCTGGATGATTAATAATGTCATCAACAGTATTATAAAAAAACGGTACGTTGTGTCTTTTGGCAAAATCTTTAGCTTTTTCGCCATTTCTTCGCATTACTGCAATCAACTCAGAATTGATAATTTTTTGAAAAGCAGGGCCACTTTTTACTTCAGCAACATCACCACAACCAATAATTCCCCATTTAATAATATCCATCAAATTTTATTTAAAGTTGAAGTAGTTTTTTGCGTTGTTGTAACAAATATCGCTCACAATCTTACCTAAAAATGCTTCATCAGCAGGCAATTCTCCATTTTCAACATCAGTACCAATAACGTTACATAAAATTCTCCTAAAATACTCATGTCTTGGAAATGATAAAAAGCTTCTAGAATCGGTTAACATTCCTACAAAACAAGACAATAAGCCTAAATTAGATAAGGCGTTAATTTGTTTTTCCATTCCATCTTTTTGGTCTAAAAACCACCAAGCCGCACCATATTGCATTTTTCCTTTAATGGTTCCGTCATTAAAATTTCCAACCATTGTTGCAAAAACTTCACTATCTGCAGGATTCAAATTATACACAATTGTTTTTGCCAATTGATTTGTGCTATCTAATTTGTTAAGTACTCCACTTAAAGCACGTGCTTGAGAAAAATCTCCTATAGAATCAAAACCAGTATCAGGACCTAATTCATCCAATAATCTTTTATTATTATTTCTAATGGCACCTAAATGAAACTGTTGTGTCCAACCAATTTTATGATACATTTTACATAATTCAACTACCGTTTTAAACTTAAAGAAAGCAATTTCTTCATTATTTAAAGATTGATTATTTTTAACTTTATTGAATAAATCATTTACATCATAACTATCTTCTTCAAAGAAATATAATTGTTCAAAACCGTGGTCAGAAAGTCTACCTCCATTTTCATTAAAAAACTGGATTCTACTTTCTAATACTTTTAATAAGTCATCATAATTATCAATGTTAATGTTAGAAACAGTTTCTAATTTTGATAAATATTGATTATAGGTAGCTACATTCTCAACAGCAAAAGAGTTGTCAGGTCTAAAAGTAGGGAATGTCTTTACTTTTCTAGAATCTTTTTGAATGGCAATATGGTATTCTAAAGAATCTGCAGGGTCATCTGTTGTACATAAACTTTCTACATTTTGCATTTTTAGTAAACCATTAGCAGAATGCGATTTTTGTTGTAAAATTTCAGAAGTTTTCTTATAAATTTCTTCGGCATTTTCAGGCGTTAAAATTTCATCAATATTAAAATAGGCTTTTAATTCAAGAGCTGTCCAATGAAATAAAGGATTTTTTATGGTATAAGGCACAACTTCTGCCCATTTTAAAAATTTTTCTTTATCAGTTGCATTTCCAGTAATGTACTTTTCGTCAATTCCAAAAGTACGCATTGCTCTCCATTTATAGTGATCTCCATACAGCCAAACTTGTGTAATATTTTCAAATTGAATATCTTCAGCAATCTGTTTAGGGGAAAGGTGATTATGGTAATCAATTATGGGTTGATCTTTTGCAAAATGATGAAAAAGAATTTTCGAATATTCATTCTGGAGTAAAAAGTCTTTGGTTAGAAATGAGTTCATTTTTATTGTTTTATCTAATACAAATTTATGGACAAATATAACATCTCTATATAATATAGATAAACTAAGAGTTTAATCAATATTGAAAATAAATAAGTTAAAATAAAATATATTTCAGTATAGTACAGGATAGATAAAGAGCACCTGTTTTGTAAAATTGTATATTGTTTGTTAACATTATTTTAAGATACCAGACAATTGATCAATTAATTTATTTTAAATTGAATTTACAAAATGAAAAAAACTTTTAAAAAACGAAATCCTAAATTAAAGTTGGTATTTGTGTTTATTATTATTGTTTTGGGTTTCACTAATTTTAGTTTGGTAGCTCAAGAAAAAGTAACAGGTACTGTAACAGATAAAGAAGGAAACCCTTTGCCAAGTGTAAGTGTTTTACAAAAAGGAACAACAAATGGGGTAAGTGCTGATTTTGATGGTAATTATTCTATAACCTTGACTTTAGGACAAAAAACGTTAGTCTTTTCTTATTTAGGTTATAAAACTTTAGAAGTTCCCATAAATGGTAAAAAAGTTATAAATGCTAAGTTAGAAGAAGAATCTGAAAGTCTAGGCGAAATTGTTATTGTTGGTTATGGAACTCAGAAAAAAGAGAGTGTAGTTGGTGCTATTTCTCAAATAAAAGGTGCTGAATTAATGGAAAGAACATCTGGTGTAACTAATCTTAGAGAAGCATTGCAAGGTAATATACCTGGTGTTACAGCTATACAAGGTAATGGTACTCCTGGAGAAGATAATGTTAGGATTTTTATTCGTGGTCGAAGTTCTTGGAATGGAAATGGCACTCCTCTTGTGCTAGTGGATGGTGTAAAGAGATCGATGACTGATATAGATATGAACGATGTTGAAAATATATCAGTACTTAAAGATGCATCTGCAACAGCTGTTTTTGGTGTAGAAGGAGCTAATGGGGTAATAATAATAACTACAAAGCGAGGAAAGATAGGAAAACCTGTGCTGTCGTTAAATGTAAATTCAACCATTAAAACGGTTTCTCAATTACCTGAAAAATTAAATTCTTATGATGCTTTAATACAGGCAAATAGTGCTATATTAAGAGGGATTGCGCAAGCGCCTCTTACATGGAATAATTATACGCCATTAGCTATTGTAGATAAATATCGTAACCCTTCTAGTCTAGTGGAGAGTTATATTTATCCTAATGTTGATTGGGAAGATGAATTGTTGAAAAATTTTGCACAAGATTATAGAATTAATTTATCTGTACGTGGTGGTAATAAAAAAGCCAAATATTTTGGCAGTTTAGCTTATCAGACAGAAGAAGATATTTTTGATGGAGGAAGATACGATAGTGGAAGAGGCTACTTTGGTGAGTATCGTTATGATAGGTTTAACTTTAGAAGTAATATCGATTTTAATATTACAGAAACAACTGAGTTGTCAGTTAATTTAGGTGGATTTTTAGGTATTAGAGAAACACCTGGTAATTTAGGTAATGTAACTAATGGTCTTTACTTAATAGCACCAAGTCTTTATACACCAGTATATCCAGATGGATTGTTTGGGCATCCTTTTAGTTATTTTAATGTATACAATAATCCTTTTATTACTTTATCAGCTAACGGTTATGATAAATTTAGAACTTTTCAAATCAATACCGATTTTATACTAAAACAAAAATTAGATTTTATTACTGAAGGATTATCTTTTCAAGGACGATTTTCTTTAGATAATACGCAGAGAAGTAGACAAAATTTAAATGATGGAGGCGTAATTTTCAGGATTTACAATGGTGATCAAGAGATTATTGAGCCTCTACAAGATGGAGATACACGATTTGGTTATGTGCAACCTCCTTGGACTTTAGATCAATTAGGAGTAGAGGAGGGTCAGCGAAGACGTCAAATGGTTTATGACTTTTCGTTTAATTACAAAAGGACTTTTGCTGAAAAGCATAATGTAACAGCATTATTCTTGGTTAGAAGACAGGAATCTGCAAGCGGAAGTGGTACTGTTAATGCTTTTCCAAGACGTCGTGAAGATTGGGTAGGAAGGGTAACCTATAACTACGATTCTAGATATTTTATAGATATAAATGGCGCATATAATGGATCTGAGCAATATGGTCCAGGATTTCGTTTCGATTTATTTCCTTCTATAGCTCTAGGTTGGACAATATCAAACGAGTCCTTTATGGAAAAAAGTGAAAATTGGTTAAACAATCTTAAAATCAGGGGTTCGTATGGTCTTATTGGTGATGATGGTTTTCCAACATCAGGAGGAAGATGGAGATGGCTTTCGCAGTGGCAATCTGGTAATAGTGGTTCTTATTTAGTGCCAGGAAACTATGGTGGAATTTCTCCCTACACCTTTTACAGAGAATTTATCGTTGGAAATCCAAACCTTCAGTGGGAAGAAGCTGTTAAATATAATATAGGAGTTGAATTTTCTTTATTTGATGGTTTGTTAACTGGAGAAGTAGATTATTTTGCTGAAGATCGAGATAAAGTTGTAGTTCTTGGTAATAGATTGCAAGCAGATTTAGGTGGATTGACTGCACCACCTGCTAATTTAGGTGTTACTGAAGTAAGAGGTTATGAGGTTGTTCTTGGGTCTAGTTATACTTTTGATAATGGTTTAAATCTATTTGGTAATTTTAATTTTAACCAAGCCATTGATAAAATAATAAAAAGCGATGATCCAAATAGTACACCACATTATTTAAAAGAAGCTGGTTATCCTATTGGTCAGGGTAGATCAGGTATACCAGCAGGTATACTAACAAATTGGGATGATATTTATAGTTCAACACCACAAAATCAAAATCAAAGTTTTGTGCGCCCTGGATATTATGATCTTGTAGATTTCGATGGAGATGGGGTTTATAATTCTGAACTAGATAATGCACCCTTTGGTTATCCAAACCAACCTCAAAGAACATGGAGTGCTACTTTAGGTGCAAGATATAAAGGGTTTAGCATTTCAGCACAGTTGTATGGTACTCAAAATGCTTCTAGATTGTTCAGTAATCAAACATTTAGTAATTCAACGCCTTTGATCTTTACACAAGATTTAGATTATTGGACGGTAGATACACCAAATAATACAGATACCCAACCATCATTTGGCGTTCCAGGTGCAGCTAACCCTAGAGATAACTGGTTAGATGGGTCATTAACTAGGTTAAGAGCAGTCACTTTATCGTATGATATCCCAAAAAAGACATGTGAAAAACTTGGGCTTAAGAAACTTCAAGTTTTTGCAAATGGAAATAACCTGTTTTTATGGTCTGATTTTCCTGATGATAGAGAGTTTAACACATCTGGGACAACAAGATCAAGAGGAGATTATCCTACTTTAAAAAGATTTAACTTCGGTTTTAATATGAATTTTTAAAAGAAAAGTAAAAATGAAAAATTATACAAAAAAAATACTAATAATTTTAGGACTCGTTTTCTCTTTTTCATGCGAGGACTACTTAGATGTTGAGCCAGATGCAGTTGTATCTGAAGAGGATGTTTTTTCTACATTTATTAATGCACAAGGTTTTGTAGAAGAAATGTATTCTTTAGTGGTATCTTACGAACAACAAGGACATACTTTTCAAGATTTTCTTTTAGGTGATGATGGTTTTGTTGATAGACCTACAAAAGCAAGTGGTGATATTGATGCAGGAAGATTTTATGATGTGATAAGAGATAATTTCATTTACTTAAACAATCACTATAATTCTAGTTATGGATCAACAGGCGCAAATTCGGCCAATGTTGAAAACAATAATACTTTTAATAGACAAAGGCCAGGAGTATATGATGGTAGCTTGCGTGCTATTCGTAAAGCTAATATTGTTATTAATAATGTAGAAAGCGAAGCAAATGGAGGAAGAGATTTAATGGTAAATGCAACACAGGCTGAAAAAGACGTTATACTTGGACAAGCTTATTTTTTTAGAGCTTTTTTTCATAATGAGATTATGAAATTTTGGGGTCGTTATCCATACATAGACAAAGTATTAGTAGATGATTTTGCAATACAACGTCCAGATACTTACAAAGAAGTAGCTTTACGAGCTAACGAAGATTACAAAAAAGCCATTGAATTATTACCTTTAGATTGGGATAATCAACCTTATGGACAACGAACACGTGGAGAAAATAATGGCAGACTTACGAAATTGACAGCATATGCTTTTCAAGGTAAAAACTTACTTTTAGCAGCTAGCCCTTTAATGAAAGGTAACAATGTAAGTATAAATCCATATGACTATGACACAGAATTGTGTGATATGGCAGTAGAGGCCTTTGCAGGTGCTCTTAAGTTAGCTGACACTAACCCAGCACGATATCGTTTAGCTAATACATTGGATGAATTAGACGATGTATTTTGGAAATCATCTGCTCCTGGTGCATGGCCAGGAAGTACAGAATTTATATTTTCTGCAACTGGTGGGAGTCAGGGGCAAGCTACAAGATTTATGGCTTCTGGAGTAAATAGAGCTATTCATTCTAATTCTGCTGGATATGAGGTTATTAGTCCTACTCACAACTTTATTCATAACAATTTTGGAATGGCGAATGGTTTATCTATAGAAGATGATTTAAGTGGACAATTTGGGCCAACTACTTACGATCCAACTAAACCTTTCGAAAACAGAGATCCACGTTTCTATAAATGGCATATAATCGATGGAGATGTTATAGATCCAGGAGCCGATAATCCGCATAAAACAGCACAACTTTGGTTTGAGTCGTCTTCAGTAAAAGGTGTTCACAGAAGTACGAATGCAGAAAATATCAAAATATTGAATAATACTGGGTATATGTGGACAAAGTTTTTTCCTAAAGTAGATGGTAAATATCATACTATATGGAATCCTATAATTAACCAATATGTTGGCGTACGAATGCATATGAGACTTACAGATGTGTATTTAATGTATGCAGAAGCTTTGCACGCATCTAAGGGAGCAAGTATTGCGCCAGCTTCTTACAATTTAACTGCTGAGGGGGCTATTAATTTATTACGCACTAGAGCAGGTATTCCTAATATTCATCCTAGTATAGTTGCAAATAATAATAAGTTTATGGATGAATTAAGAAGAGAAAGAGCTGTTGAGTTAAGTTATGAAGCACATAGATGGGTAGATATTAGACGATGGGGAGTAGCTCATTTAGATAAATACAGAAGAAAATTAGCCTTAAATTTTCCACAAGATAGAAGTAGTTTCACAGAATTACTTCTTGTAGAAAGAATTTGCGAGTTCCCTAAGCACTATTGGTTACCATTTCCTATCGAGCAAACACAAATTTATGAAGGTTTTCCTCAAAACCCAGGATGGTAAACTTAAATCAATCAACTTAAATTATTATTAAGAAAAAATGAAGATAAATAAATTATATAGGTTGTTTACGCTACTTAGCTTAACATTGTTTTGCTTTAGTAATTTTACAATGGCTCAAACAAATGGAACAGAAGTAACAGCAACTGTAGTTGATGAACAAGGCAACCCAATAAGTGGCGTTAAAATATTTAATGCTAATGGAGTTAGCACTTATTCAAATGTTAACGGTCAATTTAAAATTAAATTAAATGATGAGGAAAGTTCTGTATCTCTACAAAAAAAAGGTTATGAATCATTAATTCTTACTTTATCTGATTTAACTGGTAAAATTACCATGAAGAAATCTCTATTTTTAGCTTCAGAAGATGATGTATTGAAGTTAGGAGTTGTCACAAAAGATAAACGTAATATTGTAGGAGCAATCACTTCAATAAATCCAAAAGATCGATTAACTTTTGACAATACCCAACGTGTAAGAAATTATATCAATGGGTTAATGTTAGGTGTTAGGGGTTCAGATAATATCAGAGGTATTGGAGGTGTAGGTGATGTAGTTTTTGTTATTGATGGTGTAATTGGTCGTGATCCTAATATTCTAAACATGGAAGAGGTTGAGCAGATTACAGTGTTAAGAGATGCTAATTCAGTCGCGCTATATGGTAGTCAAGGTAGAAATGGTGTTATTGTAATTAACACCAAACGTGGTAAGGCTAATAAAAAAGAAGTTAATGTTAATGTGCTTTCTAGTTTTAGTGTACCCATATCTTTACCTAATTATTTGGGGTCTGCAGATTATATGCAATTGTATAATGAAGCTCTTACTAACGATGGTGTTCCTGCTAATGATGGAAGAAGATTTACAAGTGAGAGAATTCAAAATACTAGAAATGGTGTAAATCCTTTTGAATTTCCGGATTTAGATTTATATTCAACACAATTTGTACAACCTTTTGTGCATTCTACAAATATTATTACAGAATTTTCTGGAGGGAATGATAAAAATCAATATTATGTTAATGTAGGTTGGAATCGTAATAGTGCATGGGTAGATATCAATAATGATATAGATGCAGGAACTAATCGTTTTAATGTTAGAGGTAACATAGATTTTAAAGTAAACGATTGGATTTCAAGTAGTTTAGATGGTATAGCAGTAATAAGTACAACTAAATCTTCTAGAGGGAATTTATTAAATACAGCAACTACTTTAAGACCAAATATTTATTCTCCGTTTTTGCCAATAAGCTTACTAAATACTAGTGATTCTGAAATTCGAGGGCAACTTGATGCAGCAAATACCTTTAATGGAATGCTTTTAGGATCAACTCAGCAGTTTGGATCAGATGCACCCATAGCTTTGGCTATTGCAGGAGGGTATCAAAATACTGTTTTTCGTTCTACGCAGTTTAATAATACAATTAATTTTGATTTAAATAGAATTACCAAAGGTTTATCAGCTAAAACCTACTTGAGTTTTGATTTTTATGATTCTTACACAGCAACAATAGCAAACCAATTCAAAACCTATGAACCAACTTGGCAGGGTGGTAGTATAACAGGTCTTTCAGAGTTTGGTATAGACCTAAAAGATCAAACAGAAAATCTTAATACCAATAATTTTATTTCAAGATTTGGTTTTTATGGATTAGTAAATTACGACACTACTCTTGCTAAAGATCATTCTTTAAATACCACATTATTAGGATTTTTTAATTCTCAAAGACAAAATGATACAAGGCAAACAGATATTGATTCTCATTTAGGGTTTCAAGCATCTTATGATTATAAGAAGAAATTATTCATAGACTTTACAGGAACCTATACTAATTCTATAAAATTACCAGAAGCAAATAGAGGAGCTTTTTCACCTACTGCTGGTATCGCTTATATTCTAAGTGAAGAGTCTTTTTTAAAAAACCACAACTTTATTAATTACCTTAAAATAAAGGCTTCAGGTGGTATTATTAATTCAGATCGTGGTATTAATGGTTATTACTTATATGATGAAAATTATTCAAATGGAAGTAATATTAATTGGGCAGATGGAAATTCTAATAATAGACAAAACATTACCCAAGGAGAAAATCTAGATTTAACATACGAAGAACGTATTGATTTTAATCTAGGTTTCGAAACATATTTAATGAATTCACTTTGGATAGAGGCTAATTATTTTAGAACAGAACTAGATAAACAAATTACATTTTTACAAGATCAATATCCTTCCTTTTATAATAATTTTAGACCTTATGATAATTTTGATAAAAATCTATATACAGGTTTTGAATTAGGTATGAGTTATAATAAAAATTACGGAGATTTTTCTGTTAGTTTAGGAACAAATATATTATATAGTCAGACAGAAAGAACTAGAAGGTCTGAAGTATTTGCAGAAGACTATTTACAAACACAAGGAAGAGAAATTTCTACAATTTTTGGATTGGTAGATCAAGGTTTTTATGCTGATACAGATTTTACTACAAATGTAAACGGAGATAGAGTTTTAAATGCTAGTTTACCAGTACCTCAATTTGGTAGTGTACAACCAGGAGATATTAAATATCAAGATCAAAATGGCGACAATATTATTGATAATGATGATAGAGTTGCTATTGGACAATCTAGTAGTCCTTGGACTTACGCGTTTAATCTTAATTTAAACTATAAAAGATTCAACCTTTTTATCTTGGGTACAGGACAATCTGGTGCTAAGGGAAATAAATTAAGTAGTAGTTTTAACGAATACTATTCTGTTGATGGTAATGATAAATATTCTGAAGTTGTTTTAGGACGATGGACTCCTCAAACTGCAAATACAGCTACATTTCCTAGATTATCATCACAAACAAATCAAAATAATTTTAGAACATCTACTTTTTGGTTGTATGATAATAATTATTTTACTATCAGTAGAGCTCAATTAACCTACGAATTTGATGATGTTTTGGTTAAGAATTTAGGTATTGATAATTTCAGTATGAATATTTCAGGAACAAATTTATTTGAGATCTCAAAAAATAGAGATATACGTCAATTAAGAATTGGTTCAAACCCTTTGGCAAGAACTTTTACTCTAGGTTTAAGAGCCTCATTTTAATTCAAACTATAAATTAGATTAACAAATGAAAAGTTTAATAAAAAATATATTAATTGTATTGGTTTTTGCAGGAATGATTGGTTGTGAATTGGAGCCTATTGATGAAAACCGATTAGATTTAGACGATGTGAGTACCTTTCCTGAAAGAGCAGAAGGGATTTTATTAAATGGATATTCTGGCTTAGTAAATCAATATTCATTTTCAGAAGCAGCTACAGATGATGCAGTAAATAACATTTTGACCAATAATTATAAACGAATTGCTTTAGGGGAGTTAAATGCACAATTTAACCCTGCCTCACGTTGGGGTAATTATGAGCAAGTATTCTGGGTAAATAAATTCCTAAAAATTATCGAAGCAGGAAAAACACAATGGAGCAGAGATACATTAACGAATACAATGTTTGAAATGCGTATGAAAGGAGAGGCATTGGCATTAAGAGGATTACATCATTTTTATGTCCTTCAAGCACATGCTGGTATAGGTCAATCAGGTCAATTGCTAGGTATACCATACTTTACCGAGTTTATTGAATCAAATGGTAACTTTAATGTACCTCGTTTAACATTTGAAGATTCTGTTAAGGCTATTTTAGCAGATTTTGATGCTGCACTTAATTTATTACCAACAGATTATGGTTTAAGTGCAGGAAATGTAGATCCATGGTATTCAAATTTAGATAATTTTGATTACGATAAATATGGAATAGTAAACGATAACTTTTTTGAATTACGTATTTCAGGAAGAATTGTAAAAGCTTTAAAAGCTCGTTTGGCTCTTTTTGCAGCAAGCCCTTCATTTCTAGATAATCAAAGTTATTATCAAATGGCAGCAACTAATGCTTCAGAAATTTTAAATACTATTGGAGGTGTTGCTGGTTTAGATCCAAATGGAATTGAGTTTTATGCTTCTGATGTTAACATTCAGAGTAGAGAATCTCTTTGGCGTGGATCTATTGGAGGTAATAGTACAACTTTTGAAAGAAGAATGTTTCCTCCTTCAGTAAATGGAAATGGTGAAATAAATCCGACTCAGAATTTTGTTGACGCTTTTCCTATGTTAGATGGTACACCAATTAGTGGATCTAATCTTTATGATCCTCAAAATCCTTATGCAAATAGAGATCCAAGACTAGAAAAATATGTAGTTTTTAATGGCGCTGAATTTGGAGGAGGCATAATCAATACTGGTGTTGGAGGAGGTAATGACAGGTTAGATTCTATACCTGGACAGTCTACAACTACTGGGTATTATCTTAAAAAATTATTGCAACCTGAAGTTAGAATTAATAATGATGGAACAGCTCAAGGTAAGAGACATGCAAATGTGTATTTTAGATATACGGAGTTATTTTTAATTTTAGCTGAAGCAGCTAATGAAATTGATGGTCCAGATCATCAAGTTAATGGTATTTCTGCTCGCGATATAATTGCTGCAATACGTAATAGAGCTGGTATTACACAGCCAGATAATTATTTAGCATCAATTACAACTAAACAAGATATGCGCGAGCTTATTAGAAATGAAAGACGTATAGAGTTAAGTTTTGAAGGACATAGATTTTGGGATTTAAGAAGATGGGGAGCTGATTTAAACGAGCCTGCTAGAGGCTTATTTTTCGATGGAACTAACTATCAAGAATTACCTTCTGTTGAAATAAGAAATTATCAATCATTTGCAACTTATATGCCCATTCCTAATTCAGAGATATTAAAGTTTTCTGAACTCGAGCAAAATAACGGATGGTAATTTAAATTTGTAATTTAAAAGAATAAAAATATTAAACATGAAAAAATATTTAACTATATGTATAATTGCCTTTATTATATTGGCTTGCGAAAATCAGATAAATGAATTTCCAGATTTTGGTTCAACTTCAGTATATTTTCCATTTCAAACACCAGTAAGAACATTAATACAAGGGAAGTATGATTTAGGATTTAATGATAATGATAATAAAGGAAGATTTGAAATCGGTGTTACTATGACAGGAGTTTATAATAATAATATAGATCGAAAAGTGCATTTTGAACTAGCTCCAAATTTGATAGACGCTGCTGCTTTAGGTGTTGATACAGTAAATGTTGAATTATTGCCTAATTCTTACTATACATTAGAACAGCAAAGTCCAGTGACAATTCCTGCTGGTTCTATAAAAGGACGTATTCCAGTACAGCTCTCAGATGCCTTTTTTGATGACCCAAAGTCATTTGCAGAATTTGGTGAAGTTCACTATGTTATTCCATTAAAAATTACCAATATTGAACAATTAGACTCGCTTTTAACGGGTGTGCCTGCAGAAGGTGTAACAAATCCTATCAGAATTAAAGCAGATGATTGGCAGATATTACCTAAGGATTATACTCTTTTTGGAATTAAGTATATGAATAAATATCAAGGGATCTATTTAAGACGCGGAGAGGATGCAGTTAAAGGATTTGTTGGATTGGAAACGGTTTTTGCAAATGGGAATCCTACAGAATCAGAAACGAAGGTCATAGATAGCTCTACAGTTTATCGAGCTGATTTTGTTGTAAATGATGAATTACTTCCATTATCAACTGCAGGCAGAAAAGTAGCGAATACTACTATTGGAGTTAGAAGATCAGATCCAGATCTTGCTACTAATAATACATTGTCTTTAAAATTAACATTCAATGATAATGAAGAAATTATTGTAACTAACGCTGACCCAAATAGTAATGTTACTGTAACTGGCTCAGGAAAGTTTGTTGAGGATGGAGATGAATGGGGAGGAAAAAGTAGAGACGTAATTTACTTAGATTTTCAATACCGAGAATTAGAAGTTGAAGTCACAGAAAAATTCTTTTTTGGTTCGTTAGTTTCGACAACAACAGCAACACTTGATTTGTTACACACTGTTAAAGATACTTTAGTTATTAGAGATAGAGACGTTAAATTCGAGGAATTTATTATCAATTTACAAAAACAATAAATAACTAATTATTATTAATTAGTTTATAATTTAAAAACCCTTCATTTTAGGTAATGAAGGGTTTTTTAGTGCTTTTTGTCTTGTCTTAAATTAGTACTAAAATTTATATTATATGGAAAGACAAAACAACAGATAAAAAAGCGTACCAAAAAAATACAGGTTTGAAAAATTATTTTTAAAAGTAAATTTAATACCTTTAAATGTGCCAAGTTTATAATTTAAAAGAACTAAAATTAATTGTGTAAAGATGCTTTTAAGAAATAAGAATAATAAAGTTTTTTATGATTATGAAACCAATAGTTATGTTAAAGAAAAATAATATTAATCTAACTTATTAATAATATGAAGTGGTTATATTGTTTGTTTTTAATAGCAGTTTCGTTTAATGCTCAAACTAAATTACCAACAATTTTTGGTGATAATATGGTATTACAACAAAAAGGAAAAATTTCTATTTGGGGTAAAGACTTGCCAAATTCACAAATTAATATTTCAACAAGTTGGGGAGCAAAATCATCAACAAAAGTTGATGAAAATGGAATTTGGAAAACAAAAATCAAAACAAATAAAGCATCATTTAACCCTGAAAAAATTACAATTAAAGGAAGTGAAACCATCACATTTAAAAATGTTTTAATTGGTGAAGTCTGGTTATGTTCAGGTCAATCTAATATGGATATGCCAATGATAGGCCTTGGTAAATCGAAAGTTTTAAATTCAGATTATTATTTAAATCAATCAATCAATAAAAACATACGATTATTTAATAATCCAAGAGCAGCAGCTTTACAACCAAATTTTGAAACAGGTGGTAAATGGGTTAAATCTAACAGACAATCAGCGAAAAAGTTTAGTGCTGTTGGATATATGTTTGCTCAACAACTTTTTGATAAATTAAAAGTACCTATTGGAATAATTGAAACAGCTTGGGGAGGTACAAGAATAGAATCTTGGTTGCCTAAAGAATATTTAATCAAATATAAAGATGTGAAAATACCTGATAAACTGCATCAAGATCAAAAAAAACAGAAAAAGCCCTCTTTCTTGTATAATGCAATGATTTATCCATTTCAAGATTATAAAATTAAAGGTATACTTTGGTATCAAGGAGAATCTAATAGAACTAAACCTGAACCTTATTTTAGTTTAATGACAGATTTAATTAATTCTTGGAGAATTCAATGGAAAGATAGAAATCTTCCTTTTTATTTTGTTCAAATAGCACCATATAATTATGTAAAATTTAAAAAGGGTAAATTGAATAATTCAAATTTTATTAGAGACACTCAATTCAAAATATCTCAAGAGATCAAAAATACTGGATTGGTAGTAACAACAGATATAGGAGATTGTAATGACATTCATCCATCAAAAAAAGAAGAGGTTTCAATAAGGTTAGCAAATTTAGCATTGGTTAACGAATACCATCATCGAAATATTTTTTATAAGAGCCCTGAACTTAAAAAAATAAAAATAAAAGGCAATAAGGTAAAGCTTCAATTTAACCTTTCTAATAAAGATTATTTTATTTCTACAAGCAATATCAAAGGATTTTCATTAGCAGGTTCTGATAAAAAATTTTATTCAGCAAAAGTGAAAATAAGTAAAAATAAGAAAGAGTTAATTTTAAGTAGTAAAAAAATTACAAATCCAGTTGCAGTGAGGTATGGTTTTGATGCGTGTTTTCAAGGAAATTTAAAAACAAAATCAGGTTTACCAATAGCAGTTTTTAGAACTGACGATTGGTAATAAAGCTCTAAAGAAACTCAGGACAGGACAGGACACAATTTTTTAATAATAACAATACTTTTATCACTTTTAACACTTTAATTTTAAAGGTCAAATCGTTAATATTAAGAATAAAACCTATGAATAAAAATAGTTTTTTAGTAGTTCTAATTTTTTCAATATATAGTTTAGGTAATATATATAGTCAAAAAAATATTGAACAAAAAAAACCAAACATCATCTTTATTTTAACAGATGACCAACGCTTTGATGCTATTGGCTATGCAGGAAATAAATTTGTGCAAACTCCAGAAATGGATGATTTGGCAAAATCAGGAACCTATTTTAATACTGCTATTGTTACAACTCCTATTTGTGCTGCAAGTAGAACTAGTATTTTAACAGGATTATATGAAAGAGCCCATAATTTTAACTTTCAAACAGGGAATGTTAGAGACGAGTATATGGATAATTCTTATCCAAGGTTGTTAAAAGATAATGGATATTATACAGGTTTCTATGGTAAATACGGAACAAGATACAATCATTTAGACAAGCAGTTTGATGAGTATGAATCTTACGATAGAAATAATCGTTTTAAAGATAGAAGAGGATATTACTATAAAACAATAGATAAAGATACCGTACATTTAACAAGATATACAGGGCAAAAAGCATTAGACTTTTTAGATAAAAATGCTAATGGAGATAAACCTTTTTGTTTATCATTAAGTTTTAGTGCACCTCACGCACATGATGGTGCTCCAAAACAATATTTTTGGCAAGAGCCATTGGATGCAATGTTAGAGGATACTACTATTCCAGATCCAGAATTAGGAGATGACAAATACTTTTTAGCACAACCAAAAATTGTTAGAGATGGTTTTAATAGATTACGTTGGACATGGAGGTATGATACTCCAGAAAAATACCAACATAGTTTAAAAGGATATTATAGAATGATTTCTGGAATTGATTTAGAAATCAAAAAAATACGCGCCAAACTAAAAGAAACAGGTCAAGATAAAAACACAGTTATCATTGTAATGGGAGATAATGGCTACTTTTTAGGAGAACGCCAAATGGCAGGAAAATGGTTAATGTATGACAATTCTATTAGAGTGCCTTTAATTGTTTTTGATCCAAGAGTAAATAATCATCAAGATGTAGATGATATGGTGTTGAATATTGATGTTACCCAAACCATTGCAGATTTAGCAGGTGTAACAGCACCAAAATCTTGGCAAGGAAAAAGTTTAATGCCAATTGTTAGAAAAGAGAAAAAATCCATCGAAAGAGATACGGTTTTAATTGAACATATTTGGGATTTTAGTGAAATTCCACCAAGTGAAGGTGTACGTACTAAAAAATGGAAATATTTTAGATATGTAAATGACAAAACAATTGAAGAATTGTATAATTTAGAAAAAGACCCACAAGAAATTAAAAACTTGGTTGGTAAAAGAAGATACAGAAAAGTTTTAGCAAATTTAAGAGCTAAAACAGATGAATTAATCAAAAAGAATGGAAATCACTTTAGAACAGCTCCAACAGATTTAACAGTTGAGTTAATAAGAGCCCCAGAAACAGAAGTAGAAATTTTCGATTTAAAACCAGAATTTGGTTGGACAGTTCCACTAGGGGCAAAATACCAAGGAGCATATCAAATTTTAGTAGCATCAAGCAAAGAAATTATCGATGCTAATAATGGTGATGTTTGGGATAGTAAAAGAGTAGCATCCTCAAAATCTACAGATGTAGAGTATGGAGGAAAAGCTTTAGAAATTGGTAAAACCTATTTTTGGAAAGTTAGAATTTGGGACGAAGCCAATAGATTGGTAGATTATGCAGAACCTCAAAAATTTACGACTGGTAAAAGTGATAGTTATATCATTTCTACAGAAAATAAATACATCACTACAAAAGTAAAACCTAAAAAGTTTGAAAAAAGAGGAGACTTTTATTTTATAGACTTTGGTAAAGCCGCTTTTGCAACCATGAATTTTAATTATGTAGCAAAAACTCCTCACACAATTACTGTTAGAGTGGGTGAAATGTTAGATGATAAAGGCAATGTAAACAGAGTTGTACCAAAGAAAAGCAATATACGTTACCAAGAATTAAAAGTTGATGTAAAACCTGGTAAAACAGAATACCAAATTCAAGTACAAACAGACGAACGTAATACAAGACCTAATCAAGCAGTGCCTTTACCAGATGGTTTTCCTCCATTAGTGCCTTACAGATATGCAGAAATAGAAGGTTTTGAAGGAGAATTAAAAGCTGAAGATTTTACACAATTGGCTTTCCATAGCTATTGGGATGAACAAGCAAGTAGTTTTAAGAGTAATAATGATATTTTAAATCAAGTTTGGGATTTATCAAAATACTCTATAAAAGCAACTACATTTAATGGATTGTATGTAGATGGAGATAGAGAACGAATTCCTTACGAAGCAGATGCGTACTTAAATCAATTAAGTCATTATACAACAGACAGAGAATATGCAATGGCAAGAAGAACCATTGAGTATTTTATGAAAAATCCTACATGGCCAACTGAATGGCAACAACATGTTCCTTTATTAATCTATGCAGATTATATGTACACAGGAAATACGGAGTTGATAGAACGTTACTATGAGGCTTTAAAACATAAATCATTATTTGAATTATCTAACGAAGATGGATTAATTACATCAACTAAAGTTGATAAGGAATTTATGAGAAAGTTAGGTTTCCCTGATGGATACAAAAAACCATTAACAGATATTGTAGACTGGCCTTCAAAGAATTTTGCAGGAAGTAAAACAAAAGGAGAACGTGATGGTTTTGTATTTAAACCTTATAGTACTGTAATTAACTCTTTCTTTTATGAGAATATGAAAATTATGGCTGAGTTTGCTAAATTATTAGGAAAAACACAAGAAGCTTTAGATTTTGAATACAGAGCAGCAAAAGCAAAAAAAGCTGTAAACGAACAAATGTTTAATAAAGAAAAAGGTATTTATGTAGATGGTATTGGTACAGACCATTCGTCTTTACATGCTAATATGATGCCTTTAGCTTTTGGTTTGGTTCCTGAAGAGCATTACCAATCTGTAGTAGATTTTGTAAAATCTAGAGGAATGGCTTGTAGTGTTTACGGAGCACAATTTTTAATGGACGGTTTATACAATGCAGGTGAGGCAGATTATGCATTACAATTGTTAGCAAGTAAAGCAAAAAGAAGCTGGTATAATATGATTCGTGTAGGTTCTACAATCACTTTAGAAGCTTGGGATTATGAGTATAAAATAAACTTAGACTGGAACCATGCTTGGGGTGCTGCACCTGCAAATGTAATTCCTAGAGGTTTATGGGGTATTAAACCTAAAACACCAGGTTTTGGTATTGCTACTATTAAACCTCAAATGAGTAACTTAAAAAATAGTGAGATAGAAGTACCAACAGTAAGAGGAACTATCAAAGCAAAATATACTTATAATGGAAAAAGATTACAGACGTATGAAATTGAAATTCCAGGTAATATGGTTGCAGAATTCTCTTTAAATGGTTCAGAAGGAAAAGAATTTATCCATAATGGAAAAAGCGTACCATCTGCATTTAAAATTGTAAGATTAACACCAGGTAAACATAACATTCAATTAAAAATTAATTCTTTTTAATCTGTAATTTGATAAAAAGATAATCGACAAAATAAAAGACAGTTTTTAACTGTCTTTTATTGGTTAAAAAATACATCTAAAATCGAGTTCAATAAACCATAATTCCACCAACATGAAAAAAATACTACTATATATGCTGATGATTGGTTTTTTTAACTCAATTAATTCACAAACCAAATTATCAACAACATTAAATAGCGCTACAAAAGTTACTAAAGATGATGAAGGAGGTTTGTTTTTCGCAGGAACTCAAAACATTAATTATAGGTTTTCGCGAAGAATTTCACCTCATGGAGATTGCGTAGATGTTGTTAATGGCTATGCATTTGTAACTTGGTACAAAGGTGGTATGGACAAACGTAATTTAATGTTGTCTAGAAAAAACTTAAATGTAGAAAACTCACCTTGGGTAACTATAGAATTTCCTCACAAACATGTTGGTCAAGGAGGAGAAATTTTAAAAGGAACAGGTATTAGAGGAGATTCTCACAACACAGCTGCTATTGGTATAAGCACAATAGACAATACAATTCATATTATTTACGATATGCACGCCTATAGCAGATCAAGTCTACCAAATGATTTTTTTAATTATTCTGTATCTAAGAAAAATATGGCATTTGTACCTGATAATGAATTTACACTAGAAATTTTTAATCAAAAAAGAACATATCTTAAAGCAGGTCAAGATTATGAGAGGATGACTTATCCTATGATCCATAGAGCAGATGATGGAAGTTTAATAGTTAGATACAGAAAAGGAGGTTCTGGTAATGGAGACATTTTATTAGCACATTATAATGGTACATCTTGGTCTAACAATTGGATATATCATGAAGGAACTTTAAATCTACCCAATAGAAATAATATGTATGGTGGAGAACGTTTTTTAAACGGTAAATTTTATGCTGGTTTTTCTATTAGATATTCTACAAACAATAGCACAAGTACAAGTAATGGATATATGTTAAATAGTGGTTTATATTTTGCATATTCAAACGAAATTCCAAAAAACATTTCCACTCAATGGTTTGATGTGAATGATAATTCAATTTCATTACCTATAAGAAATAATATTGATCCTAGTAAAGATCCAGTACAAATTGGGCAACCAGGAGACGATTTTGGAACAGCTGCACAACCAAGAAGTTCTAATGATCCGGCTTGGACAGTAACAGAAAACGGAGCTATTCATTTTGTAACCAGAGTAGATAATATAAATGTGCATTATTATAAAAAAGCCAATGAAGCCAATTTTTCTAAAAATGCAGGTGGATTAATTCCTAACCCAAGTACTAGAGGCGAATTATATAGCTACAAAAACCATGTTTTTATGGTAGAACTTATCAATGGAAAAGTAAATATTAAAACTACTTTAGAAGGCGAGAATAACTGGAAAATAATTTATACAGGTCAAGAAACTACATCCTATCAACATTTTGATGCCTTTGTTGAAAATGATAAGTTGTATGTCTATTTAATGGAAAATACAGGCAACAATACAGTAGGTGTTGGTGATAAACGTCCTTTGTATTTTCAAGAGTTTACGTTAGCTGAAACCACAGTTCAAGAAGAAGCTGCACCTATTTTGGTTATAGAAGCAGAAGATTATACAACAGCTTCTAGTGATATTACTATAGGTACTAGTGAAGATGCTTCCAATGGAAGATATATTGATTCTTTTAGAAGCAATCAATTTTTAGAATATAACTTTAATATTACTAATGCAGGTGATTATGATATTGTATTATATGTGGCAGTTAGAAATAGAGATGATTCTGTAATGGATGTAAAAATTAATGAACAACTTTATGAAAATTTTTTAGTTGTTAAAACTGGTGATTGGAATATTTATGAAGAAAACAAAATTGAAAATGTTAGCCTAAAACAAGGTGAAAATGTGATTAGACTTACGCAAAAACGTTCTTTATCTAGTGAGCCAGATAAGATTGAAATTTTCTCAAAAGCTAATTTAAGCACTAACAGTTTTAATACAAATGAAATCACTGTTTACCCCAATCCAAGTTCAGGTAATTTTAAGTTAAATACTTCAATAAAAAATATTAAATATCAATTAATAAACTTACAAGGTAGAGTGCTACAAAAAGGTAAGGTAAAAAATAATAAACTTGACTTCTCAAGTTATGCAAAAGGTATTTATTTGTTACATTTAAATTCTAGCATTAATCGTACTCTAATAAAAAAGATATTTATAAAGTAAAACATATGTTTTAAAATCTAAAGTGCTTCTAACTATATAGTAAAGTTATTTTTTTATTGATGGTTTATATTATTCCATATTAAAAACAATAAAGAAACTCAAGATAGCAATCAAAAAATTACACGTAAAGAAGCTATTAACAAGATAGGAAATTACGGAAAGTATGCAGCATTAACTGCATTAGGTACATATATGATACTAAATCCAAAAAAAGCACAAGCTCAAAGCCCAGAAGCACCTGGGACAGGATTTTAATTAAAAAAGATTAAAGATTTATACACCAACTTATTAGTAAGTTGGTGTTTTTTTTTGTTCCATAACCAAACACTACAGGATATTAAGTAAATATTCAATATATAAATTTATTTTTTATATCTATACTATAAGTACAAATGAAAATAAACTACATTAAAAAAATACTTTTAATATCGCTATTTTCCTTTTTAGGATGTAAAACATATAAATTTCCAAAAAAACAAGTTGCTCCAGAAAATTATATTTTTATTGAGGCAGAAAACACGGCATCAAATTTACAGAAATGGCAACTTGTAGAAGAAGGAGATAACAATTATGTAAAAGGAGCTTCTAAAAGCAGTTATCTAGAATTTATGGGAAATAAACCTATTACAGGTAAACCCAACTCACCTTTACAATATCAATTTACAGCTCCAAAAGATGGAGATTTTCAATTAATGCTAATGTCTAGCAAACGACTAGAAGGGGTTAAAAGTGATTGGTGTAATGATGCTTTTGTAAGATTGTCTGGAGACTTTGAATCTGCAAGTCAATTAAAAACTGAAGATTTAAAAAAAGACATCAAAATTTTACAAGATGGGAATGATGAAACTTCAGAGTTAGAATGGCATTGGGCATCAACAGCAGAAAAAGATAGACATGTGTATAATAAATTCATTTATCAGTTAAAAGCAGGAGAAGAATACATGCTAACCTTATCAGGTAGATCAAAACGGTTTAGTATAGATTATATCGTTTTGTATGATGTAAATAAATTCAACAGCAAAAAAGCAGAAGAACTTTTTAAAATTAAATAATAATGATAAAAAAAACAATAATTTTCATAACTTTTTTGTGTATTGCGTTTCATTTAAGTGGACAAGCAAGTAGAGTAAAATATAATTTTAATGCAGCATGGAAATTTATAAAAGCAAATCCTACAAATGCACAAACTATAGATTATGATGATACAAACTGGTCTACCATAAGTACACCTCATACGTTTAACGATATAGATACTTTTGACGATTTAAGTATTGGAAAACATATTGGAGAAAAAAATCAGTTTAGAGGAACAGTTTGGTATAGAAAACATTTTAAACTGCCAAAGTCAGACGCAGGTAAGAAGATTTATATCGAACTTGAGTCGGTTCGTCAAATTGCAGATGTGTATATCAATGGTACATATTTAGGAACCAATAAAACTGGTTTTATTCCTTTTGGATATGATATTTCTAAACATTTAAAGTTCGATGGTAAAGAAAACATCATCGCAGTAAAAGTAAACAACGATAGAGGAGAACATTTTAGAGAAAACTTTCCTTTGGTTTGGCATCATGAACATTGGCACCCAAACCATGGTGGAATTTATAGAAATGTTTTTTTACATGTTATGAATCCTGTTCATATTACTCTGCCCTTGTACGACAATTTAAAAACTGTTGGAACCTATGTTCATGCAGAAAACATATCAAAAAAGAAAGCAGACGTTTATATTTCTGCAGAAACTGTAAATGAATCATCAGAAGAGAAAAAAATAACTTTTGAAGCTAAAATTTTAGATGCAGAAGGTAAAGAGGTAAGTTGTACTAAAAAAACGCAAACGTTAAAAGCAGGAGAAAAAGTTACCTTTTCTACAAAAAATAAAGTAAAAAAACCAAACTTATGGTACACACGTAAACCATACATGTATAAAGTAGTTACTATTTTAAAAGAAGGTAAAAAAGAGTTAGATAGGTGCACAACACCTTTAGGAATAAGAACGTTTAAGTTTGATAAAGATACTGGCTTCCATAACAATGGAGAGTATGCAAAATTACATGGTTGGGGGCAAAAACCTACTGCAGGTTGGGCAGGTTTAGGAGCAGCACAACCAGATTGGTTAAAAGAATTTACGTATCGCTTAATGGACGAAGCTGGTGGTAATTTTATACGATGGGGGCATTGTGCAGGTTCTCCAGCAGAAATTGCTATGGGAGACAAATATGGTTTTGTAACCTTAATGCCTGGTGTTAGTGGAGAGTCTCAAGACGAAGGAGAAACTTGGGATATTAGAATTGCTGCTTTTAGAGATATGATTGTGTATTATAGAAATCATCCATCCATATTTATTTGGGAAGGTGGTAACTGGGCAGAAAAATCAGCACATTACGAAGAAATTTTAAACATCATAAAAACCTACGACCCTCATGGAAAACGATTGATGGGGAACAGAAGAGCAGATGTAAAAGAAGATTCAGAACCGTATATTTCTATTGAAATTGGTACAGAAGGTTGGCAAAGAGAATACGCACACTTGCCGCTAATAGAAAGTGAATATTTAAGAGATGAAGGAGCAAGACGTGTTTGGGACAAATTTACACCAGATGATAATTTTTGGACACATCCAAACATTTCAAGAAACGTTTATAAAATCGGTTCAGAGGTATTTGCAGTGCGTCAAGTAGAAGATTGGTGGGACAAGATGGGTAAAAAATCATACCATAGTGGAGGTGCCAATTGGGTATTTACAGATGGTACGCATGGAGGTAGAAATCCTACAGAAGTAACCAGAGCAAGTGGCGAGGTTGATGCTGTTCGCTTAAAAAAAGAAGCTTTTTATGCTACCAAAGCAATGTGGAGACCAGAAGCACAAATTCATGTAATTGGACATTGGAATTACGAACCAGGAACCAAGAAAACAATGTATGTAGTTTCCAATTGTACCAAAGTAAAACTATACATTAATAATAAATTAATTGGTACTGATGATAAAGCAGATAATGGCTATTTGTACAAATTTCCTAATGTTGCATTTGAAGAGGGAGAAATTAAAGTAGAAGGCTATTTAAATGATAAATTATTAGTTTCTCAAACTAAAAAAACTGTTGGCGAACCAGTTGCTATAAAATTAACATCAACAGTTGGGCCAAAAGGGTGGCTTGCTAATGGTGCTGATATTGCTTTGGTTGATTTTGAAATTGTTGATAAAGACGGAAACAGAAATCCTTTAGGAAGAAACAAAGTAGACTTTACCATTTCTGGACCTGGAATTTGGAGAGGAGGTTACAATAGTGGAAAAGCTAACACCACAAACAATTTGTTTTTAGATGCAGAAGCAGGTATCAATCGTGTTGCAATTCGTGCTATGTTACAAGCAGGTGATGTAACCATTACAGCTTCTGCTCATGGTTTAACATCAGATAGTATAACCATTACGTCTCAGCCAGTAGTTGTAGAAAACGGCATATCTACAGAGCTACCTCAAACGTATAAAGTAGCTTCAAATATAGAAGAGCCATTACCAATCTATACACCTCAGACAGAATCTTATAACCCTGCAAGGGTTAATAAAAGTGATTTATTTACCAAGTTTAGCTATACTGGAAATGGTAAAGCTGTCTTAAGAAAAAATGTGCATTGGGGTAAAAAAGCCTATACAGATATGGAACACAATTATACGGTTATTCCTAAATATTTAGTGGGTTCAGAATATATTAGAGTGCCTAATTCTGATGGTAAATACTGGGCACGTGACCAGTTACAATTCATAGCAGGAGCAGATATGATTATTTATGTGGGACATGATGATAGCGTAGAAAGACCAGTTTTTTTAACAAAAGACTATATTGATACAGGAGATGATGTAAATCTGGGTGGCGTAAAAATGTCACTCTTTAAAAGAGTAGCCAAAAAAGGAGAAAGTATTATAATGGCTGGAAATAGCGATGGTGATGTGCCAGAAGATAGCAGAATGTATTTTGTTATTGGAAAAGCTTTAAAAAAGTAAAGCTGTAAGGATTAATTTTTTTAAGAGGTATCTTGTACTAAACCATTATAGTACAGGATACCTTTTCTTTTTTTTAAAAGTATTTTTATTTACTAAATCAGTCAGAAAATAGAAGAGTACATATGAGAAGATATAAGGTTTTTAAAATACTGATAATCATATGCCTATTTTTTTATTTTTCATCTTTTGCTCAAAACCCAATTGTGCCAAATAAAGGATTAAATGACCCCCATATTCATATATTTAACAATACTGCTTATGTTTATGCTTCTCATGATAAATCGATAAACAACAAAAAGTTTATTATGGAAGATTGGTGGGTTTGGTCTTCACCAGATTTAGTCAACTGGACAAAAAGAAGCGTCTTAAATCCAAAAGATACCTATATAGGGAAAGATTTTACCAGATGCTGGGCTACAGATGTAGCGTATAGAAATGGTAAATATTATTGGTATTTTTCCGAAGGAAATCAACAAACAGGTGTTGTGGTTGGAGATACCCCTGTAGGGCCTTGGGAAGATGTTTTAAAGAAACCATTATTAACCTCAGAATTGACTCCAACTGATGAATACGATATGGCTATTTTTGAAGATGATGGAGAGCACTACATCATATTTGGAGTCTGGGATTATTATATTGCCAAACTAAATTACGATATGATTAGTTTAGCCGAAAAGCCAAGAAAAATAATTATTAATAATCCAAGAGGTCCTTACAATCAAGATGGTAAAAATTTAGAGAAACCAACGGATGATAAACCTTTTGTGCACAAATACAATGGTAACTATTATTTATCATGGGGTTGTTTTTACGCAATGGCCGATAATGTATATGGGCCTTACGACTATAAAGATTCAGTTATAAAACAAGAAAGTTTTGCCAAAGGTTATGACGCTCCTACTTGGCCAAATGGTTTTTTACAAGGCAGACATGGTTCTTTCTTTGAGTGGAATAATCAGTGGTATTATACGTATTGCGATATCAGTCAAACAGGAAATCGTTATTTTAGAGATACTTTTATAAGCTATGTGCATTATAAAGAAAATGGTGAAATGGCAACTATTAGAGTTGATGGTGTTGGAGTAGCGAATTACGATGGTAACACAAAAATTGAAGCAGAAGATTATTTTAAGGCAGAAGGCATTAAAAAACAAGAATCAAATAATGGTTTTGTAATCAAAACCATAGATAATAAAAGTTATTTGAATTACACGAACGTAACTGATATAGAAAACAAATCAAAACTAATTATAAAGGCTAAAGCAGATAAAGGAGCAAAGTTTTCCATTAAAATTTTAAAAGATTCTTTGAACGGAGAACTAATAGGTTTTAAAACTTTTCTAACAAAAAATAGTATTGACAAATTTTCTGATGTTACATTAAATTTAAGAAAGTTAAATCAAACAGAAAATATTTATTTAATCATAGAACAATTAACCAATAATCAATTAAAAATTGATTCATTTTCATTTTCAAAATAAAATAACCAATGAAAAAACTATTCATCTTAATTTTATCAGCAACACTTTTTTATGCTTGTGGAGAATCTTCATCAAAAAAAGATTATAAAGATGCATCTTTATCTATAGATGAAAGAGTAGATGCTTTATTACCTCTACTATCTCTAGAAGAAAAAGTAGCCCAAATGCGAATTTTCCATGCGAACATTGGAACTAAACCAGATAAGGATGGGAATTTAAAACTATCTAACAGAGTTATTAAAAAACTAAAACTTGGTATAGCAGGAATTAAAAATCCTGGGGAGCACATAGATCCTGTTGCTGCTGCTAAAATGAATAATGAGTTACAAAAGTATATCATTGAAAACAACAGATGGGGCATTCCAGCTCTATTTGTAACAGAATCTTATAATGGAGTTGACGCAAAAGGGAGTACAAAATTTGGACGACCATTAACCTTTGCAGCCTCTTTTAATCCTGAATTGGCAAGAAGAGAATGGGATGTAATTGGTAGAGAAGCACGTTTAAGAGGTATGCACATGTGTCATTCACCTGAAGCAGATATTGTAAGAGATCCACGTTTTGGAAGAATGAGTGAAGCTTTTGGAGAAGATACTTATTTAACAACTCAAATGGTTAAAAATGCCATTATTGGTGTACAAGGAAATTATGAAGGTTTAGGGGCAGGAACTCATATTGGAGCTGTTGCCAAACATTTCGCTGGTTATGGTCAGGTATTAGGTGGTTCGAATTTTGCAGCTATAGAAATATCACCAAGAACTTTAATCGATGAAATATATCCTCCTTTTGAAGCTGCTGTAAAAGAAGCAAAAACATTAGGTATTATGGCTTCTCATGGAGATTTAAATGGAATAGCTTCTCATGGAAATCCTGAACTACTAACAGGTGTATTAAGAGATGATTGGGGTTTTGAAGGTTATGTAGTTTCAGATTCTAATGACATTGCTCGTTTATACTACTTTATGAAAGTTGCAGAAAACCCAGAGGCTGCAGCGCAAATGGGATTAGAAGCTGGTATTGATATCGATTTATATGCAGAAGATTCTTATTCGTATTTACCAAAAATGGTTGAGAAAAATCCAGAACTAGAAAAATTGATAGATAGATCAGTAAGAAGAGTTTTACGCACAAAATTTATTTTAGGTTTGTTTGATAATCCATATATAGATCTTGAGGAAACTAAAAAAGGTGTTCGTTCTGAATCATCTTTGGCCTTAGCTAAAGAGGCAGATTTAGAATCAATTATTTTGCTAAAAAATAAAAATAAAATCTTACCATTAAATAAAAACAAGAGAACAAAAATTGCATTATTAGGTCCTTTAGTAAAAGAAAATACCAAAGAACAATTCGAATCTGTTGTTGGTAATAATATCACATTTGTTGTAGACAAAGGATTTAATTTAACAGACGAAGCAAAAGGTAATCCAAACTTAATTGATACAGATGCTAAAACTATAAATAGATTAGTAAATAAAGCAAGAAGCGCAGATGTATCTATTTTATTTTTAGGAGGTGACGAGTTCACTGCAAAAGAAGCTTATTTTAAAAATACAGTTGGAGATAGAGCTACAATAGAACCTGTTAGTGCACAAGATGAGTTAATAGAGAAGGTAAAAGCCACTGGTAAACCAGTGATTGTAGTCTTAAAACATAGAAGAACTTTAGCCATTAATGTAATTTCTGAACAAGCAGATGCCATTTTAGATACTTGGGATTTAAGTGAATTTGGAGATGAATCTACAGCAAGAATTTTATTTGGTGAGGTTTCTCCTTCAGGTAAATTACCAGTAACAGTTCCAAGAAATATTGGTCAGTTGCCTTATCATTATAGTATGAAAGAAATCAACTATAAAAAAGGGTATTTATTCTTAAAAGATGGTCCTTTATATCCTTTTGGTTATGGATTAAGCTATACAGATTTTGAATATTCAGATATCAAAGTATCTAATTCAGAAATGAAAGTTGATGGAGAAATTACAGTAAGTGCTACCATTACCAACAAAGGAAACATCAAAGCTAAAGAAGCTGTACAATTCTACATTAAAGACGTTATTGGTCAAGTTACTAGACCAAATAAAGAGTTAAAAGGATTTGAAAAGATAGAATTAAATCCGGGTGAAAGTAAAACAGTAACTTTCACCATCACTCCAAAAATGTTGGAATTTACAGGGATAAAAATGGAAAAAATTATTGAGCCTGGAGATTATAAAGTGATGATTGGAACGTCCTCAAACGAATATTTAGAAACTTCATTTAAATTGATCAAATAAATTATGAAAAGATTGTTAAAGATTCTTGTTGTTGCCTTTATTTTGGCAAGTTGCTCATTAAAACAACCCATAAATGCACAAATAAATATTGATAAAGAAGCAATTCAAAAATCAATGATTAAAGCTTTAGAGTGGCAAGAGGCACATCCTATTTTTGCAATTGCACCTACAGATTGGACAGCAGGAGCGTATTATACAGGTGTGGCTAGAGCTCATAAAACAACAAGAAATATGATGTATATGGCTGCACTAAAAAACCAAGCGTATTGGAATAAGTGGCAGACTTATAAAAGATTACATCATGCAGATGATGTTGCCATTTCTTACAGTTATTTATATGTTGCCAGGAATGAAAAAAGAAGAAATTTTGCAGATTTAGAACCAACAAAAAAGTTCTTAGACACACATTTATTTGAAGACAATAATTGGAAATCTGGTAAGGATAAAAGTAAGGAAGCAAAAACCATTTTATGGTGGTGGTGTGATGCTTTATTTATGGCACCTCCAGTTGTTAATTTATATGCAAAACATACCAAACAGCCAAAGTATTTAGAAGCGATGCATAAATATTATATGGAAGCATATAATAGATTGTATGACAAAGAAGAAAATTTATTTGCTAGAGATATGCGCTTTGTTTGGCAAGGAAAAGATACTGATCGAAAAGAGCCAAATGGAAAAAAGGTTTTCTGGTCTAGAGGAAATGGTTGGGTACTTGGTGGTTTAGCACTTTTATTAGATGATATGCCTAAAGATTATGAACATAGAGATTTTTATGTAAATCTATACAAAGAAATGGCTGCTAGAATTTTAGAAATTCAACCAAAAGATGGATTGTGGAGAACTAGTTTATTAAGCCCAGAATCTTATAATCATGGAGAAGTTAGTGGTAGTGGTTTTTACACATTTGCTTTGGCTTGGGGAATTAACAATGGTTTGTTAGATGAAAAATACATACCAGCAGTTAAAAAAGCATGGAACGCTTTAGCAGCTTGTCAGCATAAAGATGGTAGAGTAGGTTGGGTACAAAATATTGGTGCTTTTCCAGAGCCAGCATCTGCAGAAAGTTATCAAAATTTTGGTACAGGAGCATTTTTATTAGCGGGTAGTGAGGTTTTAAAGTTGAAATAGATTAAATTTTTAAATCAATCAACAATAATAATATAAAATGATAGGAAAAAAAACAGTTCTATTAGGACTTATTTTAGCTGTATTTTTTGGATGTACAAAAAGTAACGATTTACCAAAAAAAACAAAAAAAGATAAAGAAATAGCAGAAAAAGTACAAGACTTAATCAACAAAATGACTTTAGAGGAAAAAATTGCTGAAATGACGCAAGATGCTCCTGCAAATGAAAGATTAGGAATACCATATATGAAGTATGCAGAAGCACTACATGGGGTTTGGCTTGTTTTAGATTATTATGGTAATACTACTGTGTATCCTCAAGCAATTGCTGCTGCTTCAACTTGGGAGCCTGAATTGGTTAAAGAAATGGCTTCTCAAACTGCATTAGAAGCGCGTACATTAGGAGTTACACATGCATATTCACCTAATTTAGACGTCATTTCTGGAGATCCAAGATATGGTAGAGTAGAAGAATCTTATGGAGAAGATCCTTATTTAGTATCTAGAATGGGTGTTGCATTTATACAAGGTTTACAAGGAACTGGAGATGATTATTTAGATGAAAACCATGTGATAGCAACAGCAAAACATTTTATAGGATACCCTGAAAATAGAAGAGGTATAAATGGTGGTTTTAGTGATATGTCTGAGCGTAGGTTAAGAGAAATATATTTACCACCTTTTGAGGCTGCAATTAAAGAAGCACGAGTAGGTTCAGTTATGCCTGGACATCAAGATTATAATGGAGTTCCAAACCATATGAATACTTGGTTGCTGAAGGATATTTTAAGAGATGAGTTAGGTTTTGATGGTTTTATTGTTTCTGACAATAATGATATTGCTCGTTTAGGAACCATGCATTTTATTGCAGAAACTAGAACAGAATCAGCTATTTTAGGGTTAAAAGCAGGTGTTGATATGGACTTAGTGATTGGAAAAAATGAGAAGTTAGCAGCATATAATTCCAAAGTATTAAAGGATACTGTTACCAAAAATCCAGAATTAGAGAAGTTTATAGACATAGCTACATCTCGTATTTTAACAGCAAAATATAAATTGGGTTTATTCGATTCAGAACCAAAAGAAATTGATCCAAAAACTGTAAATGCTGGTAAAAAAGAACATCAAGAATTTTCTTATGAAATGGCTAAAAAAGCAATTATTTTATTAAAAAATGATAATAATGTATTGCCTTTAGACATGTCTAAAATCAAATCTTTAGCAGTTATTGGACCAAATGCTCAAGAAGAAAAACCTAAAAAAGGAACCTATTCTTTATTAGGTGGTTATTCAGGTTTACCTCCTTATTATGTTTCTGCTTTAGATGGTATTAAGGCCAAAGTTGGAGATAAAGTAAAAATTAATTACGCTAAAGGTTGTGATTTATTGAGTAATTCAAAAGTAGGATTCCCTGCTGCAATTGCTGCCGCAAAAAAATCTGATGCTGTTGTTTTAGTAATAGGAGGTTCTAGAAAAACTGGTGGTGAAGGAGTAGATAGAGATAATTTAGATTTGTATGGAGTACAAAAAGAGTTGGTAAAAGCAATTCATGAAACAGGAAAACCAATAATTGCGGTTTTAATTAATGGAAGACCTTTGTCTATCAATTATGTTGCAGAAAATATTCCTTCAATTTTAGAAACTTGGTATTTAGGGATGCATTCTGGAGATGCAATTGCTGATGCTATTTTTGGTGATGTTAATCCAGGAGGAAAATTAACAGTTTCTTTCCCTAGATCTGTTGGTCAACTTCCTGTTACGTATTTAGAAAGACCAGATTTTATTGGATCTGGTAAAGGACAATTTAAAGATGCAGACAAATCACCTTTATTTCCTTTTGGTTACGGGTTAAGTTATACTACATTTACATACAGTAAACCAAAATTCGAAAATGAGATAATTACTACTGATGGAAGTACAACGGTTTCTGTTGATGTAACCAATACAGGAAAAAGAGCAGGAGACGAAGTAGTACAAATGTATGTAAGAGATGATTATGCGTCTGTTGGTAGATACAACAAAATGTTAAAAGGTTTTAAACGTATTTCACTTGAACCAGGAGAAACCAAAACCGTAACTTTTACTATAGGTTTTAATGAGTTAAATATCCTAAACCAACAAATGAAAAAAGTAGTAGAACCTGGTACGTTTACAATTTCTGTAGGAGCATCATCACTTGAAAAAGATTTACAAAAAGCTACTTTAATAGTAAAATAAGAAAAATTCAATTTTAAGGGAATAGGCACTTTTATATAATTATAAAAAAAAGTGCCTATTCTTATTTTTAACTCAGGACAAAACAGGATATCATAATTTATGAATTCACTTATGTTTAAACGTGTCTTAAATTTTATTTTTAATTATAATTCCACTATTACTCTATTTTTTTAGAAAAAAAATAATCTCTTTAGTACTTGGGATTATAATTGGTTTACTTTTAATTCCTTATCAGACGTTTTTACTTTTTCAATGGTGAGAATTAAATAGAGAATCATCAAAGATAATCGAATATATTTATAGGTTTCAAAAAGATAAAGGTGAATTTCCAAACAATATTACTGGTTATGAATTTGAAAAATAGAAAATTATGCGATAATTTTTCTTACAATATAAATTCTACAGGCTTTGGGTTGCATTATTATGTGGGAACTAAAGGCACTACTCATATCTATTATCATAATGTTTGGAAATGGGAAGACTATCCAAATTGAAAATATAATAGACTAACTATTTATTAATTCTGACATGGGTAGTATTTGCCCACCTTATTTGTGCTCTACCTTCTCTAACGCGATATGCACCATATCTAATTTTTGATTGTGTTCCTCTATCAGGATCAGGAATATTCCAATTAAAAGCTTCTCCACCTATAATTGCATTACAATAGTGTATTTTTTTTGAAGAATCGTTTGGGTCTTCTTTAAAACCTACCTCCATCACAAAAGAAGTTATTTCGTTTTTATTGACTTGTTTTAGAAAAACGACTTCTCTACCACTTCCAGAACCACCACGTTCTAAGATACGCTCTGCATAAATATCGAATGCCACTTGTTTGTCAGCATTAACGCCTGTTCCGTAAACTGGATGTGCTCTATATAGACAAATAGCAGGGTCTGGAGAACCTCCACCACCAGTATGTTGACCCTTGGCCTGTGCTATATAACTTCCACTAGTGCCAAAAGAACCTGTATCAGCCACTTCAAGAATTCTAAAGTTTCCTGTAAATTTTACATATGATCCTATATTAGGGTTTGCTATAGGTAATGAGCGTTCCATTCTAGGTTGTAAGGTATTTGGTGCATCTTGATTGTTAGAGTCTGCAGTAATATTGTATATGCCCCATGTGAGATTATCAATTATACTTTCTTTGTAGTTGGCATAACAAGTCCTGTCATCAATAGTTCCTACATTAACAGGGTTTGGTAAATCATCTGAAGTCCTAGTAGCATTTTCACCATCAGGGTTACATGTTGTGTAAGAACCTGTATCTTCATCCTCAGCTACAACTACAGTATTTGAACCTGGGTCAGGATTTGGATCAGGATCTGGGGTGTCAAAAATTAAGCTGTCTTCAGAATAGAGCTCAAGCCCATCTCTAGTGCAAGAAGAAAAGATAACAAAAAATATTAATACTAGTGTATAAATAAGTTTGAAACTGAATTTTGATTTTTTCATAAATTAATAAAAATTTGAATCAAAGATAAGCTTTACTATAACTTAACTGTTCTGTGGTATCCTGATGGATAAAGTTTTTACATAGTATGTATAGTTAACAAAGAAGATTTAATAGATGGCTAACGTATGTAAAAATTAGGTAAAATCTGCTATCCTCAGGATTTAGCAGGATGTGTTTAATAAATAAAAGTAGTTTCTTTATATTTTTAAATAAATCTACAATATGAAAATTAAATTTTTGAATAGCCTTATACTAGTTTTAATTTTAAGCTGTCAGTCTAAAATATCTGAAACTACAGAGGTAATATCTGAAATAAGTTTAGAAGAATTATCACGAAACTTCAAATCACCTTCAAAAGAATACCATCCAGAAACATGGTTTCATTTGAATGGAAATAACATCAGTAAAGAAGGATTAAAATTAGATTTACAAGCTATAAAAGATGCAGGTTTACAAGGCATTCATTTATTTAATAAATCTGGTCGTGCTTTTCCGAACGTAAAACCTGTTAAAATTTTATCTCCAGAATGGGAGGAATTGATTCGTTTTGCTGCGGATGAATGCCAAAAATTAGGATTAAAATTTACAATGCAAAATTGTCCTGGTTGGTCTATGACTGGTGGTCCTTGGGTGCCTGCCAATGAGGCGCAACGTGAAGTGGTAGAAACTACCTACCATGTTTCAGGAAATCAAAAATTTGAAAATTTTTTACAAATAGATTCTTTATACAAAACACCAGATTACAATTATAAAGACATTCAAGTATTAGCTTTTCCTACTCCAGAAGGTGATAATTCAAAAGCCTTTAATCCTAATAAAATAGAAACAAATAATACTGTAGTTCCTTGGGAGGATATTTTTAATCCAGACTCAAAAATTATTGTTACTCGAACAACTACACGTTTAGATAAAGAGTTAAATGAATACAGAAATCAAGGAATTTCTAAAGTAAATGGTGCAGCAACTTGGGTAAAAACAAGTTTTGATAAACCAATTACATTAAGAACAATTACTTTTCCACAAACAAGACATATGATTATGGGGACTAACTACCCAGTTGTTCAAGTTAACTTAAAAGTAGAAGCGATAATAGAAGATAATTTAAAAGAAATTATAGCACTTAAGTTGCCAGATGCTAACTGGAATGACAGAAGAAAACACTTAACATTAACTATACCTGAAACTAAATCAAATCAATTTGTTTTTACTTTGGAAGGGAATCATACCATTGCTCCAGAATTTATCAGATTAAGTGCAAAACCAAGATTACATAATCACGAAGCCAAAGCCGCAAAAGTTTTAAGACGTTTAAAAAAAGAAGTACAGTATAATTATGCTGAAAATACCATTATTAAACCTGAGACAATCATCAACTTAACTGATAAATTATCTGATGAAGGAAAACTAACTTGGAGTGTTCCTGATGGAAATTGGACAATTATTCGCTTTGGACACATTAATATGAGATTGACAAACAAACCTGCAGTGCCAGAAGCTACAGGTTGGGAATCTTCTAAACTAGATAAAATTGCGATAGAAAATCACTTAAAAAAAGGAATGATTGGAAATCTTATTAAAGATGGTGGCCCAATTGGCGATGGAAAATTACACGGTTTATTAATTGATAGTTGGGAAAGTCACGTGCCTACTTGGACCATAAATTCCGAAGATATGTTCAAAGAATTTGAGCAAAGAAGAGGTTACAGTATGAAAACCTATTTACCTGCTACAATGGGTTATGTTGTTGATAATGTAGAAACAACCACCAAATTTTTAAGAGACTTACGCCATACAATGGATGAGGTTTTTATTGATAATTTTTTCAAACATTTTGCCACAGTTGCACACAATATGGGAGCAGAGGTCTATACAGAAGGTGCAGGAGGTGAAGTGTTGCCTGTAGATCCAATGCGTTATTATGGGGTTAGCGATATTCCTATGACTGAGTTTTGGTATCCAAAAGCGCCATCAGATCAAAATGAATATGCAAAACCAATTTTCAACGCTTCTTCAGCAACACATCTATACAATAAACCAAAATTGGCGGCAGAAGCGTGTACGCAAGTTGGTGTAAAATGGAACGAACACCCTTTTTCGGTAAAATATTTAATCGATTATAATTTTGCAAAAGGCGTAAATCATTTGGTATTTCACACGTTTTCTCATACACCACAAACAGACGTGTATCCAGGGTCTAGTTTTGGTGGTAATATTGGTTTTCCTTTTGTACGCCAGCAAACTTGGTGGAAATATATGCCAGATTGGATAGAGTATTTATCTAGAAATCAATATGTTTTGCAACAAGGAGAATATGTAGCAGACGTTTTATGGTATTATGGAGATCATTATGAGCGTCCGCCATTTGATTTAGACGAATTTCCAAAAGGCTACAGATTCGATTATTTAAATGCAGAAATTTTACAGGAAAAAATCAGTGTAAAAGACGATAAAATTCACGTTGAAAATGGAGGTGATTATAGAATTATCAAACTAAGAGATTCAGAAAGTATGTTGTTAGCTACCGCAAAAAAACTAAAAGAATTGGTGGTAAATGGTGCTGTTATTTTGGGTAATAAACCTAGCGATTCTCCAAGTTTAATGGATGATGAAAAAGATTTACAAGAACTAGAATCAATCGCAAATGAATTATGGGGAACAACAAAAAGTGGCGTAAAACAAGTTGGAAAAGGTCGGGTTTATTGGGGTAAAACGATTGATGAAGTTTTACAAGCAGAAAAAATAGCCAAAGATGTAATTGTCTCTGAAGATTTAGATATCAATTGGATTCATAGAGAAAACCAAGATGCACATATTTACTTTGTAGCTTCAAAAGAAGAGAATCCTGTTGATGTTTCGTTAAGTTTTAGAATCGAAAATTTATCTCCTCAAATCTGGGATGCGTTTACAGGGAATCAACAAAAAGCCAAAGTTTGGAGGTCTATAAATAAAAGAACCAATGTTGCTGTTTCATTACCCGCAAGCGGAAGTACAATTATTGTGTTCTCTAAAAGTGATGCAAAACCATTAGCATCAAAAATTACCTTAAATGACAAGACTATTTTAGACACAAAAACAGGTTGGTACCAAATTTATAAAACAGATGATTATCAAAAAATAGCTTGGAATAACGATGAATTTAAAGCATCAAAATCTGGAGAATATATTTTTCATCAAGATGGAAAACAAGTTGTAAGGTCAATTAACATTAAAAAAATGGCATTACAAAACAACTGGAAATTGTCTTTTGAAAAAGGATGGGATACTCCAAAATTTATAGAGATAGATAAATTAAAATCGTTAACTGAATTGGAAAATGAAGCTATACAACATTACTCAGGAACCACAACATACACTAAAACTTTTGAAATAAATAAGTTAGGTGAATCTACAACTATCAATTTAGGAGAAGTTGCAAACATTGCAGAATTGTGGTGTAATGGAAAAAAGGTTGGGGTAAAATGGGCTCCTCCTTTTGAGTTTGATATTTCTGATAAAATTCAATTAGGAGAGAACACACTAGAGATTAAAGTAACCAATACCTGGAGAAACCAATTAATTTTTGATAATAAAAGACCAAAGAAATCTAAGAAAACTTGGACAACAGCTCGTCCAAAAAATAATGAAACTGAATTGGAAAAATCTGGCTTAATTGGTCCAGTAGTTATAAATATAGTTGATTAGTATTTCATAAAAAGAATTTGTCATCAAATTATTTAAGATTGAATTCTTAGGAAAAACAATCAAATTAAATGTTAAAATACCTTTAAAATAAAGTAGCTCAGGACAGGTCAGGATACTTTATCTGACTATAAATTTGAATTTTACTAGAGTTTTATAATATATTGAGTTATGAAAAAAAGTATTTTTAAATTATTAATATTCTTCACGTTAACATTATGTTCATATAGTATTAAAGCACAAGATACACCACCATCTGATGGTGTTTTTAGATTACAAAATGTAGCTACAGGAAAATATTTAACTGATGCAGGCTCAAGTGCAACAGCTGTAACTATGTCAGATACAGGTGATTCCCCTAATACTCATTTTAAATTTGTTCAAAGTGGCTCATATTACAATATCGATAGTGAAACTCTTGGTATTTTACGTGCACCTGGAGCTAGTGGTCCAGGAGGCCCTTATGTTGTAGTTAGTACAACTAAAGCTGCACCAGCAGTTGATACTGATAAAACTTGGACAATATATCATAATACTACAAATGATACCTATAGATTTGAATCAAGGTCTGCAGGTAGGTTTATGTATCAAGAAACTAATGGAACCGTAACACATTCAATTGTCGCAGACACAGATGATAGGAGTAACTGGAAGCTCATTCCTTATGTGCAAACTCCAGTAGTGGTAGCTCCAGATGAAGATACCAGTACAGATTTAAATTGTCTATCTTCTGGTGAATTTCAAAACGATAATACCAGAAATGTGGATATACCAAATTCAGTGAATGTTGGTACTGTTGATGATAGAAGTTGTTATTCAGACTATTCAGAAAGTAGTGTTAACGGTAAAACTTGGGGTGTTTATAATATTACTGCAGGTTCAAACCATTGGGATGGAGCTACATTACAACCAAGAATAGAGCGTTCTTTACCTAGGTCTGGAGAAACAGGTGTTGGTAGTTATGCAAGATTTACAGGAACATTTAGAATATTAGAGGTTGGGGATACTGGTTCTTTTAGTTCAAGTGGAAGTTATTTAGCACAGGCAAAAGGAAAACATTCAGGTGGAGGTGGTTCCAGTGATCCTGCAATTCTTTTATATAGAGCGCATCCTGTTTATGGAGATGGAGTAAATGCTGGTAAGCAAGTAGCTTTTGATATTTACGCAGAAAGAATTTTAGAAAGAGGAGGAGAAGGTAGTGGTAGAGAAACTGTTTTCTTAAAAAGAGTAAATAAGAATGAGGAAGTTGATTTTGTTTTAGAGGTAGGTTTTAGACAAGATCCTAATGATATTTCAAAAAAAATCCATTATTGTAATGCCATAATTGGAGGAGAAGCCTTTAATTATAATATTCCTGAACCAGAAAGAGGTTTAGAATCTGGTATTAGATATGGCGCTTATAGAGTAAGAGGTGGAAGAGCTCAATTTAGATGGGCAAATACTACTTATCAGAAAGTGGAAGTTGAAGATAATGGTGATACTTTTACACCATCTGATGATGTTTTTAGACTGAGAAATGTCGCTACTGGACAATTCTTAACTGATGCAGGTTCAAGTGCAACTGCTGTTAGTATGACAAATTCAGGAGAGCCAACAAATACACATTGGACTTTTGTTGAGAGTGGATCTTATTTTAATATTGATAGTGAAACTTTAGGAATACTACGTGCACCAGGTGCAAATGGTCCAGGAGGTGCTTATGTAGTGGTTAGTACAACGAAAGCTGCACCAGCAAGTGACACTGATAAAACATGGACAATACATCATAATGAAACAGACGATACTTATAGATTTGAGTCAAGAACGGCAGGCAGATTTTTATACCATAATGCAGATGGTTCTGTAACGCATTCTATTGCTTCTGCAGATGATGATAGAAGTAAATGGGAGGCTATACCAACAAGTCAATCTTTAAGTGTATCAGATAATTTATTAGATAATGCTAGTTTAAAGGTTTACCCTAATCCTGCAAAGAATATTTTTACTATTGCTTTGAGTAATATTTCTGAAGCTGATGTCATTATTTATAATACATTTGGAAAAGTAGTTTACAAAGAAAAAACTAATACAGGAGATATTAAATTTGATAATAATAACAACTTAACTCCAGGCATATATTTGATAAAAGCAATATCAGGAGATAGTAAAGTATATCATACTAAATTGATAATAAGATAAAATTAAAATTCTGTTTTTTATCAAAAAAAGTTAAAGAATAACATTCTTACAATAAGTAAAAGTCAGTACAATTAAGTATTGACTTTTTTTTAAACTATTCATTACTAAAAATTTAATATCAGGACACTTCAGGATATGCTTATGATTAAAATGTCATAGTTTGCAATCGTAATACAATCTTAGTCATTTTTAATTTAATTGACTGAGTTTGTTTAAAAAATTAGCATGAATAATAATCTATATATTTTTTTAAAAAGTATTCTACTCATACTTTTCTTTAATCTTTCATTGAAGGCGCAAGTTACATTTGAGAAAGAAATTAAAATTACAGACATAGCCTTACATTTTGATGGTAATAAAGTTACTTCTGACACAGCACCAAACTCAACCACAGGATACGATTATGCATTTGGACCTCAAATTTCTGCCCATGGCGATTGTATATTCACTTACAAGCATTATGTGTTTATGACTTGGTACAAAGGGGGTAAAGAAAATCGTAATATGATGTTAACACGTTATAATACAGAAACAGGAACTCAAAAAACAATCGAGTTTCCTCATAAACATACAGGTTTTAGAAATGTATGGTATATAGGAGAATCTCACAATACAATTGGTATAGGTGTTAGCCCTTTAGATGGTACCATACATTTACTTTTTGATATGCATGCATACTCAAGAACAAGACCAACAAATGGTAGTTTGGCAAATGATTATTTTAGATATTCTTATTCTAAAAAAAATGTTGCAGATCTGCCTGATGAAGAGTTTACAATAGACCAATTTGTAGAAGATAGTGGAGCAGGAGATTATACACATCTAAGTTTAAATGGAGCGATAGATTATAACGCTTTTTCAGAATTTACATATCCTCAGTTTTTTTTAAATACTCAAGGAGATTTGTTTTTTTCTATGAGAAAAGGATCTAGTCCTAATGGAGGTTATCATTTTGCAAAATATGATGCGAATACATCAACTTGGTCAAATTTTATAAAATTTGCAGATAAAAACGCAAAAAATTTTGGTGAACCATATAACTGGGGAATGTATGGTAGATTGCAATTTGTTGGAGGGAAAATAGCAATTGGTTTTCAAAAAAGGTCATCAAATACCAATGATAGATACTTGTATCAAAATGGGTTTTATTTTGCATATTCAGATGACCAAAGTGGACAAACTGGTTGGAAAAACTATAAAGGAGAAAGTTTTACTACACCTTTAAGAAATGCAGATAAAATATTGGTTTACGAACCAGGAGATTTGGTCACAACTACCCAAAAAGACCAAGTATATATGGTTGGTAATTTTGACTGGACAATTACAGAAAGAGGTGATATACATATTATAGGTAGGGTTAGAGATGATGAAAATAATATTACTAAAAATGTACATACTTTTCAAAAGGCTGGAGATTCAGAATTTACCACCTCTACTGATTTTATAGGAGGAAATCGTTTATTTACCTCTGGAAACAATATTTATATGATTAGGTTAAATTCAGGTAGAATTTATATAGAACAATCTTTGGGAGGTACTAATAATTTTAGGAAAGTTTATGAAGCAACCTCAGGGAAACAATTTAGTCATGGTAGAGCCTATGTAAGTAATGGTAAGCTCTATTATTATATGATGGAACAATCTACTGGAGATCAAAGACCATTGTATTTACACATAATAGATTTAGGTATAGATAATAGTCCGTTTCAAGTATCTCTAATTTCTCCTATAAACAATGAAAGTTATGAAGTAGATAAACCGTTAGAAATTTCAGCTGAAGCATTTAATAATAATGGAAGTGTTTCTAAAGTAGAATTTATTATTAACAATCAAATTTTTGAAGAAGATACTACAAGCCCATATACTGTAAATTACACACCAGATATAGAAGGAACATATACTATAAAAGCAATTGCTTATGATGAAAACAATGCAACAGTATCATCTCAAGAAATTAATATAGAAGTTTTTAGACGAAATGCTAATGATTTATCTGGCGATATTTACAGATTAAAAAATGTAGCCACAGGTAAATATTTAACATCTTCAGGATCTTCTATAATAGCGAGTGATTCAGATGAAGGCTCAGATAAAGAATGGCAATTTGTTAAGGCAGAGGTTCCTGGATTTGATTATTATAATATTGATAGCGAGGTTAGAGGGATAATCAGATTTACAGGAGGTGCTTCCAATCCAGGATTAGTAAGTACTAATTTTGGATCACCAAATACTAATGTGGATAAAATTTGGAGAGTAATTGCAAACAACGATGGTAGTTTTAGTTTTGCTACAAGAACTAGTGATAGATTTTTATATCATGAATCTGATGGATCAATGACACATTCATCAAATACAGATGATAGAAGTAAATGGATTCCTGAATCAACAACCTTAAGTCTTGAAAATCTTAATAATACTATTCATTCATCAATAAAAATTTATCCAAATCCATCTAATGGTAACTTTATGTTAAAACTTAATAATATCAATAGTGCAACTATTTTGATATATAACCTTTTAGGTAAAATTGTTCATTCAGAAAAAGTTAATACTGAATTTATAGAAATAAAAAACCAAAAGAGATTTGAAACAGGAGTTTACATGGTAAAAGTAGTATCAAAAGAAACTAATAAAGTATATCATACAAAATTAGTAATTCAATAAACCGAAATAAAAACATCTTTACTAGTCTAAAAGAAAATTTTTTTTTGGACTTTTTGATTATATAAAACAGGATAAAACAGGATAGGTTTTACATAGTATCTGTTTAATTTCCTTACTTAAAATACTTCCAAATGAAAAGACGTAACTTTTTACAACTTTCTACATTAGCTGGTGTTGGTTTGTCATTGCCAATGTCAGGTTTATTACAGTCTTGTGCAGATCATCCAGAACATTCTTTGGAATTTAAAAACTTAATTTCAGGTTTATTAAAAGATTGGAGTGATGGAATGCTAAAGGTACAAATCAATAATCCATCTAATTTAGAGGTTCACGGTGCTTTGGGTTGCCCTTCTTGCTCGCATATTCATGGAAGATGTATGGATGCTGTGTATCCTTTTTTATATATGGCAGATAAAACTGGCGATGAAAAATATATAGAAGGTGCTAAATTAGTCATGCTTTGGGCAGAAAATAATGTTTCTCAAGAAAATGGAGCTTGGACAGTGATTAAAAATCCAAAATCTTGGAAAGGAATTACCATTTTTGGAGCAATTGCTCTAGCAGAAGCGTTACATTATCATGGGCATGTTTTAGACGAAGCAACTCGTAAAGCATGGATAATTCGTTTAGAAAAAGCAGGACAATATATTTATGACACCTTTACCATAGACTTTACCAACATCAATTATCCTGGAACTGCAGTTTATGGGTTGGATTTAATAGGAGGACTTGTAAATAGAGAAGATTTTAAAGCCAAGAGTAAAGAATTAGCGCAACAAGTAAAAGCGTATTTTACGCCTAACGAAGGTTTGTTGTTTGGTGAATGTAAAAAGAGCTCAAGTAAATTAAGTGAAAAAGGATTACATGGTGTTGATTTAGGATATAATGTAGAGGAAACTTTAAATAGTTTGGTAATGTATGCTTTAAAGAAAAAAGACGAAGAGCTTCTACAAATTTTAACAAAGTCATTAAACAGTCATTTAGAATTTATGTTACCTGATGGTGGTTGGGATAATAGTTGGGGTAACAGAATGTACAAATGGAGTTATTGGGGAAGTAGAACTTGTGATGGTAGTCAGCCAGCATTTGGTATGATGGCCAATATCAATCCAGCATTTGGAACAGCAGCAATAAAAAACACAGAATTATTACAAAGATGCACAGCAGATGGCTTAATTCATGGAGGTCCTGGTTTTATAGAAGCAGGTATTCCACCTTGCGTGCATCATACGTTTACACACGCAAAACCATTAGCAGCCTTATTAGATCATTGGGATCATTTACCAGAAATAAATGCAAATGCAAGTTTACCTAGAGCAACTACAGATGGTGTAAAACACTTTAAAGATTTAGACGTGTATCTTTTTGCAAGAGGAGATTGGCGAGGTACTGTAAGTGCCTACGATGCAGAATATCATTATAAAGAAGATTATCGTCAAGCTTCTGGTGGTGCATTAGGAGTTTTGTATCATAACAAAGTAGGACTTCTATGTGCTGCAAGTATGGCAGAATATCATTTGGTTGAAAAAAATAATCAACAACCACAACCAGGGAAAGACATTTGTTTAACTCCAAGAGTTGAGGTCTTTAAGGATAATGTTTGGTACACAAACTTATACGATTTGCCAGCAACTGTTGCTTCTAGTGATGAAAATGGCACTATTGAATTGCTAGCAAATACGAAGTTAAAAAATGTAGACAGAAAAGAAATTACGGGTACTGCTTCTGAGTTTGATATTGTTTATAATTGTTCTTTTAATGAAACAGAAATTAAAGTAAATTCAATACAGGATATTATTGAAAAAACTGCTTTTGTGCTACCAATTGTATCTCCTACAAGCGAAGTTGTGACTGCTATTAGCGATACTGAAATTACCATTAAAAAACCTGAAGGATTAGTAACTATTAAGGCAAATGTACCAATTAAAACCAAAGAAATTTCAGGGAAAAGAACCTTTAATATGGTACCAGGTGTTGAGGCTTTGCCATTAGAAGTATCTTTTGTAAATAATGATGAATTAAGAATTACAATTTCTGTAAGTTAAAGAGAGTAATTTTTAATAATGAAACTAAAATCATTTACTCTTTTTTTCACGTTACTACTTTTTCAAAGTTGTGAAAAACACGATAAGAAAAAGTTATCATTAATATATTTTGATGCATCATTAAATGCTCAAGTTAAAGAGAAAATAAAGGAAAAACATCCTTACTTTTTTAGTAAATATCAAATTCTACAAAAAAAAGCAGATGAAACTTTAGGTTTTAAGGCAAATTCTGTTGTCAACAAAACTAGAATTCCTGCAAGTAAAAATAAACACGACTACTTAAGTTATGCGCCTTACAAATGGCCTGATCCTACAAAAATAAATGGGTTGCCTTGGTTAACTAGAGATGGTATTATTAATCCTATTTCTCAAGGATATGATACCGATTTTAAACGAACTTCAGAATTTTTTAAAACTATTGAAATTTTGGGATGGGCTTTTTATTATTCAGATGAAGATAAATATGCAAATAAGGCAATTGAGTTAATTAGAATTTGGTACATCAAAGAAGACACCAAAGTAAATCCAAATATAAATTTTGGACAAGCTGTTCCTGGAGCAGCAGAAGGAAGAAAAGCTGGTGTGCAAGAGTGGTTAAATCAGTATCATATAATAACTGCACTACAAATTTTCGAAAATGCTAATATGCTTACCGATGATTTAAAAAGTGAAATGAAAAATTGGTTTGAACAATATTTAAACTGGCTACTCACTAATGAAATGGCTATTGAAGCAGGTAACACAGGACAAAATCATGCAAACCACTTTAATCATCAAGTTGTTGGTTTATTAATTTACTTAAATCGCACAAAAGAAGCGAAACAAATTATTGAAAATGCCAAGTATAATAGAATAGCAACTCAAATTTTACCAGATGGAAGACAGCCTAAAGAAATGGGTAGAACTAGATCTGTACATTACTCATCTTTAAATCTTTGGTCATTATCAGAATTAACATTTATAGGAAAGAAGTTAGGAGTAGACTTATGGAGTTTTGAAACAGAAGATAAGCGTTCATTAAGGCAAGCGTTTTTTTATCTGAACAAATATGTTAATCAACCAGAAAAATGGCCTTACAAAGAAATTTCTTATGGTGGTGTTTTACATACAATGAACACAGAAATGAAACCTATGTTTTCAAAAGCATCCACCCTTTTAAAAAAACAATTAATAGATGATAACTCTAAATTTCATCAGTATTTAACAGCACTTGAGGTCTTACAATATCCTCCTTTGAATTTCTTAAATGATTAAATATTGGAACGATTATTAAAAACTAAAATACAATATTATCATTCCATTTTACAATTTTATTATCATACATAGCGTCTAAAGCCATTTGTACACAAACCGCAGTTTTAGCACCAGAAGTAATATTAGATAAAGGCGTTTTATTGTCTATAATTGCATTTTTAAAATCTAATAAAGCCTGCTTACTTGGGTCTAAATGCTCTATGTTAATATTGTAACCTTTTGCTTTATCCCATTGTGCAGTTGCACCACTAACACCATCCACTTCACCCATTACTTTGTTTTTCTTTCCTTCAGGATAAAACCAAGCATTTTTAGTATCTATAATAATAGTTCCTTTGTCTCCTAAAACTTTTATTTGATAGCCATCTTTTGCATTGCTAGTTACACAAGAAAATTTTGCTTTAACACCATTTGCATAAGAATAGGTTAAGTGCACATTATCATAAGTTTCTCTTCCGTCTTTCCAATAATCAATACCTCCAACTCCCATAACTTGCTCAGGAGTTTCCCCTAAAACCCAGTTTACAAAATCAATTTGATGTGAGCACAATTCTGCAGTTAATCCACCAGAAAACTCTCTGTACATTCTCCAGTTCATGGCTTTCTCTAAACTTGGGTTTGGTACTTTTCTTCTCCAGTTTCCGTGTCTATTCCATTGACATTCAAAAGCAGAAATATTTCCAACTTTTCCTTGACGAATTAAATCGAAAACATAAGTGTACAACCTAGAACTGTGATATTGATGTCCTGTTTGAAAAATAGTTTTAGATTCTTTAGTTTTATTGATCAATTGTTGAATACCATGATAGCCTTTGGCTAACGTTTTTTCACAAAAGATATGTTTACCAGCATCAATTGCATCAATAGCTATTTTAGAATGCGTGTTAAATGGAGTAGCTATAATAACAGCATCTACATCTTTATTCTCTAAAAGTGCTTTATAATTACCATATCCTTTTGGATTCGAATTTGCTTTTTTCAGCCCATTTTGTAATCGAAAAGGTATTACATCAGCTGCAGCGACAACTCTTAATCCATCAATTTTATTAATTATAGAGGTTAATCCAGTACCCCTTTGTCCAGTTCCTATAACACCAATATTAACAGAGTCACTAGAACTAGATTTTAGATGAGATAGATTTCCAAATACTGAGTTAGTTGTAAGTATTCCAGCTGTAGCAATTCCTGATTTTTTAATAAAGGTTCGTCTTTTCAAATTTTAGATTTTAGGTTCCCAACCAGGTTCGTATGTTCTAGACCAAAGTTTCATTGCATCTCTATCAAATATTTTACCAGAATTTTCATCAACATTAAAACCTTTGTTAATTCTGTATGAAATATTGGCATAATGGGTTAGCATTTGAGAAACTGCACCTACTTCTATAGGTGAAGTTAATTTTTCTTTACCTCTAATCGCATCAAAGAAATTAGTAACGTGTCTAGTAGTTAAATTTCCACCACCACCTAAAGCAAGTCCACCTTCTTTTCCTCGAGATTTATTTTCTTTAATTAATTTTCCTTTTAAATCATACAATTCATAACCACCTCTATCTACAAAAACCAAACCTTTAGATCCATAGATTATAGTACCTCTTCCACGTCCATATTTTTTATAAGCATTTCTGCTATCTCCATCCCATTGAATCACTCTGTTATCTGCAAATGTAAAAGTAGCTTCCATTTGGTCATACATCTCCCAGCCATCGTTTTTAAATTGTCTTTTTCCTGCAATAACATCTACATATTCAGGATATTTTACATCTAAAGCCCAACGTGCAATGTCTAATTCGTGAGTTGCATTATTACCCATTTCTGCAGTGCCAAAATCCCAACCATACCAATGCCAATTGTAGTTCCAAGTATCGTGCGTGTATTCTTTTCTTGGTGATGGACCTTGAAAAAGATCCCAATCCAATCCCTTAGGAGGTGTAGCTTTAACTGGTACTGGCACTTTTCCTCTACGATTTGTGTAAAAGGCTACAGCTTTATAAACATTTCCAATTATTCCTTTGTGAATATCTGAAATAATCTCTTGACTTTCTAATGATGATCTTTGCTGATTCCCCATTTGTACAACTTTATTGTACTTTTTTTGAGCGGCAACTACCAATTCATTTTCAAAAGGATTATGGCTACAAGGTTTTTCTAAATAAACGTGTTTCCCTGCTTGCATTGCCATAATTGCTCCTGGTGTGTGCCAATGATCTGGAGTTGCCATAAAAATGGCATCTATCTTTTTATCATCAATAATATTTCGAATATCCGCTTCAGATTTAATTTTATAGTCAATCTTTTCTCCAACTTTTAGTTGAGCTTTTTCTAATTGACTAGGCATTACATCACACAAATATTGGAGACGTATATTATTTTGTTTCTCAGCTATACCATCTATAAAACCAGAATATCTACGTCCTAAACCTTGAATTGCAACATTTATTCTGTCATTTGCTCCAATGATGTTGTTATAACTTTTAGCAGACATTGCATTTGCAGTACCTAATAAACCAAGTCCAGCTGCTGCTGTAGTTGTCTTTTTTATAAAATTTCTTCTACTGGTATTCATTATTTCTTTTTTTTAGGTTTTGGAACTCTAATTTTAATATTTCTAAAAGACACTTTATTACCATGATCTTGTAATAAAATTTGCCCTTTTTCAAGTAATCCAAAATTTGGCCATTTTGCATATTTACTTTCAGAAACTAGTTTTAAGAATTCATCACTTCCACGTTCATATTCTAAAACTTTAACATCATTAACCCAATGTTCTACTTTATTGTTTATGGATTTAATGTAGGCTGTATTCCATTCTCCAATTGGGTTTAATGGTTTTATAGGGTCTGCTTTAATTAAATCGTACAAAGAACAAACAGTTCTACTTCCTTCATGAGAACCTCTTTTAGCATCTTCATGCAATGCATCATCTAAAATTTGATATTCTAAACCAATTGATGAACCTGGGCCTTTGTTTAATTCTGTGTCTACATAATATTTAATTCCACTGTTTGCACCTGGTGTTAATTTAAAGTCAACTTGCAATTCAAAATTACTATACTCTTCTGTAGTTACAATATCACCACCAGCAGTTGATTCTGCTCCTCCAGTATCAGCAACAATAAGTTCTCCGTTTTCAATAGACCATCCTTTTTCTGGGAATTTATCTAATTTTGCGCCTCTCCAACCTTTGGTTGTTTTACCATCCCAAAGCATTTTCCAACCTGTTCTTTTTTCTTCAAAAGTCAAGTTGTTTTTAGTGATAATGGGTTGTAATGGCGATTTTTTAGAATATTTTTCTAAGTCTGTAGTCAAAATTTTGGCATTTCTCCACATCACTTGTTTGCCTAAATTCTTTTTATTTTTCCCTATAGAATGTACTTGTAATCCAATGAATCCAAAAGCTGTTTTATCATCAATTAAATAGGCAGCAGCAACACCATTTACCCAGGTTTTAATCGTGTCTCCTATTGCCTCAACTCTGTAATGATTCCAGTCGTTTTGTTTAAATGCTTTTTGAGCATCTGTATTATCTACTAAAGGATTTAACCATTTTCTTCTTTTTTCATCATAAATACCTCCACTCCAAGCGCGTTTAGAAGGGTCAATTTCAACTTGATATCCGTGTACCATTCCATCTCTGTAATAAGGTATCGAATTACTTCTAATTTGAATACCTGAATTCATAGTTGAGGCTACTTTATACTCAATTTCGAAAATAAAATCTGAGTATGTTTTATCTGTACACAGAAATGTATTTGGAGTATTTGCAGCAGTAGTCCCTATAATAGTTCCATTTTTGTTTTTATAAGTAGCATTACCACCTTTAATATTCCAACCTTCTAAAGAGTCATTGTCAATAAGATCAACCCAAGGAGTTTTGTTTTCATTGCAAGATGAAATTAATGATGCAATGAATACTAGAAAAAATAAGTTAATAAATTTCATAAAGTTGTTATAAATGTAATTACCAAATATAATTAACCAATTACTAAGTGATAACCTGTAGTGTCCTGACAAATAATTTAAAAGCTATTATTAAAAAGTTGTTTTATCTAAACAACAGTATTTTACAGGATGGTGTATTAAATTTTAAAAATTATTTTTACTAAATAGATTAATATTCATAACTGTATAAATTCTAAGAAGTAATAAAACTCTAACAAAATTTATATACCAAGTATGTAATACTATAGAAATTTAGACACTGTAAGTATTTTACAAAAATCAAGATATGTTTTATGCTAAGCTCATATTAAACCAAGTAACACCCCCTTTTAAAGATTATTAGAATAATTATGAAGAAAATAATAGTACTTTTTGGTTTATTCCTTTTTTTAGGTTGTAATAATTCTGAAGACTATAAAGACATACAGTCTGGGTTTGTAAATCCAACAGAAGATAATAACCTTTGGTGTTATTGGTATTGGATCAATGATGATATTTCTAAAGATGGTATTACCAAAGATTTAGAGGCAATGAAGAAAGCTGGAATTGGTGGTGCTTTGATCGGTAATATAAATCCAGCACGTAAAGATGGGAAAGTACCTATGCTAAGTGAAGAATGGTGGTCACATATGGTACACGCTGTTGTAGAAGGAAAACGAATAGGCGTAGATATTGGTGTTTTTAATTGCCCAGGATGGAGTCAAAGTGGTGGTCCTTGGGTAGATTCAGAAAAAGCAATGCGCTATTTAACATTTAGTGAAACCAAAGTTGAAGGTGGAAAGTTGCTAAATATAAACTTAAAACAACCTGAAAAGAATTTTCAAGATACACATACATTAGCTTTTAAATCAACAATAGCAGAAAAAAGAAGTACCCAATATATTCCTACAAAAGTAAAAGCGAATTGGAAAGATGTTGATGTAAGAGAATTAACAGATGGAGTTCTAGATTCTGAAACATCATTTGAATTAAAAGGTAAAGCGCCTTTAGAAATTACTTTTGATTTAGCAGAAAATATTGAAGCACAATCTATTTCTGTTGTGCCAAGTCAAGCATTTAAATGTAGTATAGAATTATTTGCAATTATAGATGGAAAAGAGACACTTGTAAAAAAGTTTAATTTCGATCGTTTTAGAATGGCTGCCAATATTGGCCCAATTAAAAAAGGAGCTTATGCTTTAGCTTTTCCAAAAGTAAAGACAGATAAGTTTAAATTGATATGTACGAATTTTCAAAAATTTAGAAAAGGTGGAGGATTTGGTTTTGCGGAAATTACCATTTCTGAAGCTCCAGTTTTAGAGAAATATATTGAAAAACAATTGGGTAAAATGCATCCTACTCCAAAACCTAATTGGGATACCTATATTTTTAATCAACAAAAAGAATTAACTGCTAATGAGCCAAGGTTAGCAACTAATGAAATATTAGATATTAGTGATAAAGTTGATGCAAATGGAAACCTAAATTGGAAAGCACCAGAAGGTGAATGGACGATTATGAGAATAGGAATGTCACCAACAGGTACAAAAAATGCACCTGCAGCACCACAAGGTGTAGGATATGAAATTGATAAGATGAATGGTGAATTGGTAAAATATCATTTTGACAATTTTGTGGGCGAGTTGCTAAAACGTATTCCAGAAGAAAGTAAATCTGCTTTTAAATATGTAGTAGCCGATAGTTATGAAATGGGTTCTCAAAATTGGACAGATAATTATGAGGTAAAATTTCAAGAAAAATATGGTTATAATCCTATAAAATATTTACCAGTTTTATCAGGTAGAATTGTAGGAAGTATAGAAGAATCTGAACGTTTTTTATGGGATTTAAGAAGAACTATTGCAGATGACATTGCTTATGAATATGTAGGTGCATTAAGAAAAGCAAGTAACGAACACAATTTGAAAACTTGGTTAGAAAATTATGGGCATTGGGGTTTTCCAGGTGAGTTTATGATGTATGGAGGTCAATCAGATTTAATTGCTGGGGAGTTCTGGAATGAAGGAACTTTGGGGAATATTGAATGTAAAGCCTCCTCTTCAACTGCACATACCTATGGTAAACGTATCACTTCTGCAGAGGCATTTACTTCTTCACGAAAAATGTACTTAAGACATCCAGAAAAGCTAAAAAAACGTGGTGATTGGGCGTTAACAGAAGGTATTAATCATTTTGTATTGCACTTATACATTCAACAGCCAGATGATAATAGAAAACCTGGAATGAATGCTTGGTTTGGTACAGAATTTAATCGTCACAATACGTGGTTTAGTCAAGCTGATACTTATTTTGACTATTTAAGACGTTGTCAACATTTGTTACAACAAGGTAAATATGTAGCAGATGTGTGTTATTTTATTGGGGAAGATGCTCCTATTATGACAGGAGGTCGAGTACCAGAAATTCCAAAAGGGTATTCCTATGATTATATCAATGCAGAAGTAATTCTAAATAGACTTACAGTTAAAGATGGTCGTTTTGTTTTACCAGATGGAATGTCCTACAAAGTTATGGTGTTACCACCTTTTAAAACGATGCGTCCAGAATTATTAACTAAGTTGGAACAATTAGTTTCAAAAGGAGGAACAATTTTAGGACAAAAACCAGAAAAATCACCAAGTTTAGAAAACTTTCCAATTTGTGATACTCAAGTAAAAGATTTGGCAAATAAAATGTGGAATGAAAATTATGTAGATGGTAAAATGAAAGCAACTTACGGAAAAGGTAAAATTTGGGATGGTTATGAGTTGTCAGAAGTTTTTGCTGATTTAAATTTAACCAAAGATTTAGAAGTTGATGCAAATGCTCCAATTTTATGGACACATCGTAAAACATCTGAAATTGATATTTATTTCCTTTCAAATCAAAGTGATAATAAACTCAACATAGCACCAGTGTTTAGAACCGATAAAAATTTAAGACCACAATTATGGAATGCTGTAAGTGGAGAAATTAGAGATTTACCTGAGTATGAAATTACTCTAACAGGAATTAAAGTACCATTGCATTTTGAAGGAGCTCAAAGTTGGTTTGTCGTTTTTAGTAAAGAAGCTAAAACTAATGAAATATCTAATTTTCCAGAATACAAGTCCTTAGTAACATTAGATCAAAATTTTAAAGTCGACTTTCTTAATAAAGAGATTGGACCAAAAGAAACAATAGAGTTTAGCAAACTGCAAGACTGGTCAATTTCAGATAATGAACAAATAAAATTTTATTCAGGTACAGCAACATATACTAAAACCTTTACAATTGACCAACTTCCTAAGAATCAAGAAATGTATCTCAACTTAGGAAAAGTATCAGTGATGGCTAAAGTAAAATTAAACGATAAATATTTAGGAGGTGTATGGATGTCACCTTATCGATTAAATATTTCAGAAGCGATACAAGCAGGTGAAAACAAATTAGAAATAGAAGTAGTAAATCTGTGGAGAAATCAATTGATAAGAGATAAATCACGAAAAGAAGATGAAAAATACACTTGGTTAGTTACAGACGATATTACCCCAAAATCAAAATTACAACCGTCAGGATTGTTAGGTCCAGTATGTATTGAATCTATAAACTATTAGTTAGTCAAACTTTACACCAAAAATGAACATATTAAATCAATATACAAAAAAGACAATATCTAAAAATCTAATAATTCTTGGATTAATTCTATCTAGTATATATTCGTGCAAAAACCAACAAAAACAAGATATTAAAGTAGTAAAAACTAAACCAAATTTGCTATTCATTTTTGCAGACCAATATCGTCAGGCATCTTTAGGATTTTTAAAAGAAGATCCTGTACACACACCGAATTTAGATCAATTAGCAAAAGAAGGTGTTTTTTTCAGTGAAGCTGTATCCAACAACCCTTTATGTAGTCCATATCGTGCAATGTTAATGACAGGTCGTTATTCATTATCAACTGGGGTTGTAGAAAATTGTAATTCCCAAAGAACAACTTTAGGTAACTATCTAAAGAAAGATGAAATCTGTTTTTCTGATGTTTTAGTGGACAATGGATATAGTGCAGGATATGTTGGAAAATGGCATTTAGATGGTCCAGAACCAACACCACCAAATGTAAAAAGAGTTTGGGATACTTGGTGTCCTCCAGAAAGAAGGCATAGTTTTTCTTTTTGGTATGCTTATGGCACACACAACAGGCACAACACACCTTATTATTGGACAACAAATGCTAAAGAAGATGAAAAAACATACATCAAAAAATGGTCTGCAGAGCACGAAGCAGATGTTATTATTGACTATCTAAATAATAATAAAGAGCAAAGAAAGAATTATGAACCTTTTGCATTGTTTTGGTCTATAAATCCACCACATACTCCATTTAAACAAGTTCCAGAACGTTACAGAAAACGTTATGAGGGTATGGATTATAAAGATGTTTTAAATAGGCCAAATGTTCAATTTAATGATAATTATGAATTAAAAAGAGGAGATCATGGAGTTGAGAAAAGACTAGATCAAGCTACAGATTATTTTGCTTCTGTAAATGGTGTTGATGATCAAATTGGTCGAGTCATATCAAAATTAAAAGAAGAAGGATTGTATGAAAACACAATTATTATTTTTTCTGCAGATCATGGAGAAATGTTAGGTAGCCAAGGTTTAATGCACAAAAATGTTTGGTTTAAAGAAGCATATAAAATTCCATTAATTGTACATTATCCAAAGAAAGTAAAACCAAAAACAGATGATATTCTATTAAGTGTACCAGATTATATGCCTACAATTTTAGGTCTAATGGGATTAGAAGATAAAATACCAAATGTAGTAGAAGGTAAAAATTATGTCGATTTATTTTTCGATAAACCCGTAAATCGTCCAGAAAAGCAGTTGTATTTTGGAGGGAAAAGTTTTGCTTCAAATGGAGATGCCAGAGGTTTCAGAACCAAAGAATATACTTATGCTGTTGTGAAACACGAAAGTGGAGAAAAATTTCATTATTTGTATAATGATGCCAAAGATCCTTATCAGATGAAGAACATTTGGGGTGAAAACCCTAAACTAGATATGACAATGAAAAATGAATTGAAGCAATTGTTAACTTCTATGAATGACCAATGGTAATATGAAAACTAACAGAAGGAATTTTATAAAAAGTATGTCAGCTCTTAGTGTTTTAGGGGCTACATATCCATTATTTTCGGCTTGTAGCAGTAGAAATGGATCTGAGCATTTAAAGGAGAAGATAACGAAAATTGAAATTTTCAGATACGATATCAATATACCACGTTATTTTTCTTGGGGTACTTGGCATAATCGTCAACATTTATTTATTAAGATTTCAGCAGGAGATTTTTATGGATGGACAGAAACACCTGCATCCAAAAACAACCCTAATTTTAAACCAACTGCTTGGGTAAGGTACTTGGAACAATTTAAAGGTTTGACTCTGGGTGAGGCTCAAAGACGATTGGCATCAGAACAAGTTTTAGGTTCTAAACGATCTCTAAAAATGTTAGAGTCTTTAGATATGGGACTGCTAGATCTTTCAGGCAGGTTGCAAAATAAATCAGCTATTGAGTTATTGGGCTTAAAAGGAAGAAGTGCAGTTCCTGGCTTGTATTGTATTTTGGATAAGGATGAGAAAAAGGTAAGAGAAGAAGCAGAGAAAAGTATTGAACAAAACTTAGGGCATCATATGAAATTTAAAATGTATGGTGATGAAAAAGTTGATATGAAGCTACTAAAAACTATTAGAGAAGTTTTAGGAGATGAAGCAATTGTCATTTCTGATGTGAATAAAGGCTATAAAAAATGGAAATCATTAGAAGAATTAAAATCTATTTTGGATAGATTTAAATACAATGGATTAAATGCAATTGAAGATCCAGCACATTTAAAAACGAACCAATGGATTGAATTACAAAAAATGGTTGGTGATTTAACTTTGATTCCAGACGCTCCAATGCGTCCAGCTTGGAAAGGTTTAAATACGATGAAAGTAGGAATGGGACACATTTTTAATTTGCATCCTTCAACTATGGGAAGTTTATCACATACTGCTCAATTGGCACATAAGGTAAAAGAAATCGATGCAAAAGTGATGATAGGTGATGATAGTTTAGTTGGGCCAGCATGTTCTGCATGGCAACAAATAGCTATTGGAACAAGTGCTACTTGGGTAGAAGCCATTGAGAAAAAGAAAGATTCTAAAAATTATTTAGATTGTATAATTAAAAAATCTACCCAAAAAGAATCAAATGGCTACTACTCTTTTAGACCTACAGCTGGTTTTGGACTAGAGTTAGATACTAATCACCTAAAAAAAGTAAGTGAATTATATATAGAGATTTGACAAAATAAATATTGAAAAAAACATAAGAATCAACCTTTGATTTTAAGTGTAATCCAAAGTAATCAAGATACTACAGGATAATTTTATTGAAAATAGAAAATAACTTTACTGAAGTGCTCTTTTTTAAGTTTTTTAAAGAATAATATGGAAAACACAAACTGGTTTCTTCAATTTTTAGGACGCTTACATCCCTTATTGGTGCATTTTCCAATAGGTCTTTTAGTAGTTGCATTATTATTAGAAATTGGAACTATAGGAGGTAAACGAAAAGGACTTAGAGAAGGCATTAATTATATGGTGTATATAGGTGCTGGTTTTGCTGTCTTTTCTGCACTTTTTGGTTGGTTTTTAAAAACACAAGACGAATATTCTGGTGATTTAATAGACAATCATCAATACACAGGAATAGCTACAGCTGTTTTGGCATTAGCTACAGCCATCATTTTAAAAAACACTATTAAACAAGCTAAAGTAAACTTAAAAGCATACAGATATATGCTTTTTTTAACGGTTATTTTACTGACTATTGCAGGTCATTTAGGAGCTAATTTAACGCACGGAGAAGATTATTTAACTTCAATTTTACCGGGAAATAAAGAGGTTTATACCGCTAAAGAATCTGGAGTTTTACTTTCAGAATTAAAAGGAACATCAGAGTTGTCAGAATTACAAAAAGACAAACTGAGTTTGGAAGTAAGAGGACTTTTTGCGCACAAATGTTATCAATGTCATAGTGAAAATAAGCAAAAGGGAGAACTTGTATTAGAACATAAAGAAGGCGTTTTTAAAGGTGGGAAGTCAGGATTAGCGGTTGTACCTGGCAAACCAGAAGAAAGTGAAATTTACAAACGTATTATTCTTCCAGCCAATAGTAAAAAGGTTATGCCCACAAAAGGGAAATTACTAACTCCTGATGAAATTGCATTGGTAAAACTTTGGATTAAAGAAGGCGCACATTGGTCAGACGAATCTGTAAAGGTGTTTCCAGAAGCACCACTAGCTTTAACAAAACCAGAATTACCTAAAGTTGTACAAGAAACGCATCCTGTAGATAAAATAATAAGTGCATATTTTGATAAAAATAATGTTTCTTGGCAATCTCTAATTGATGACAGAAAGTTTATAAAAAGAGCGTATTTGGATGTAGTTGGTTTACTTCCTGAGCCAGAAGCTATAGAAACTTTTATTAACGATAACAATCCAAATAAAAGAGAATTGTTAATAGACGAATTACTAAATGATTCAGAAAATTATACGCAGCATTGGATCAGTTTTTGGAATGATTTATTACGAAACGATTACAGTGGAACAGGATTTATCACAAGAGGAAGATTTCAAATTACAGATTGGTTATACAACTCCTTAAAAAACAACAAGTCTTATGATAAAATGATAAGTCAATTGATGAATCCAGATAAAAAATCTGAAGGTTTTATCAAAGGAATCAAATGGAGAGGAGTTGTAAATTCGAGTCAATCCACAGAAATGCAAGCAGCACAGAATATTGGACAATCATTAATGGGTGTTAACGTAAAATGTGCCTCTTGCCATAATAGTTTCGTTAGTAATCTAACCTTAGATCAAGCGTATGGTTTTGCATCCATTTTTGCTGATGAACCACTAGAACTAAACAGATGTGACAAACCCATTGGAAAAATAGCAAAAGTTAATTTTTTGTATCCAGAATTGGGAAGTGTAGAAGCTGAAACTTTGCAAGAACGTTTGTTTAAGTTGGCAGAAGTGATGATTAATAAACAAAATGGACGTTTATACAGAACCATTACCAACCGTTTTTGGGAACGTTTAATTGGTAGAGGGATTATAGAACCTGTTGATGAAATGGACAATACACCTTGGAATGCAGAATTGTTAGATTGGATAGCTGCAGATTTTATAGATTCTGGTACAGATTTAAAACATCTGATAAAACGAATTATGTCATCTAAGGCATACCAAATGCCAACAGTAAATTATAAAAAACAAGAAAATTTAAAAAAGGATTATGTGTTTAAAGGCCCTGTTTTAAGACGATTGAGCGCAGAACAATTTTCAGATGCTATTAGTCAGGTGGTTGCACCAGTTTACCAAGCAGTGGCTTACAATCCAAATGAAGAAAAAATGCCAGCAAAACGTATTTGGCATCACGAAAAAGACTTAACAAATACAGTGTTGCCTTTGCCTGGTAAACGTTATTTTAGAAAAGTTTTTCAACTTTCTAAAAAGAATATAAAAAATGCTTCAGTATTAATTTCTGTGGATGATGCTTACGCACTTTTTATCAATGGAAAAAAAGTTGGGCAAGGAAATGATTGGACGAAAGTAGGTAAATATGATGTAACAAATTTGTTACATAAAGGTGATAATATTATTGCTGTAGAAGGAAATAATATCGGTAAAATAGACAATCCTGCCAGTATTTTATTTGCAATGAAAGTTGTTTTTACAGATGGAAAACCGTTCAAATTATATTCTGATGAAACTTGGAAAAGCACATATAGAACTCCTGATGAAAACTGGATTAATTTAAATTTTGATGCTAAAAATTGGAAAAAAATTAAGAATTACGGAAATAATAATTGGGCTAAATTATTAGATTTTACATTTAAAAATCAACCAAAAACATTTGCTAGAGCAAGTTTGGTAAAACAGCATTCTTTCTTAAAAGCTTTAGGAAGACCCAATAGAGAAATCGTAGTTTCAAAAAGAGAAGAACAAGCTACTTTACTACAAGCTTTAGAGTTAACTAATGGAGCTTATTTTAATGGAATTTTAGAAAAAGGAGCAGAAAAATGGCTAGAGAAATATGGTGCTAATAGCAGTGTAATTGTAGATACTTTATATCAGAAATTATTAGGTAGACATCCATCTACTTATGAACAAAAGATTTTAATGGCTTCTTTAGGGAATCAACCTAATGTAGAACAAGTGCAAGATGTAATTTGGTCGGTTTTAATTTCTCCCGAATTTCAATTTATTAACTAAATGAAAGCCTCTTAAGTGATGAACGATAATACTATTAAAATGACCTCTCGTAGAGATTTTATAAAAAAAATGACAGCAGCAAGTATAGCTGCATCTGCAACAACTATTCCTGTTGCCAGTTTTTTAAGTTCTTGTTCAACTGAAGTACAAAAAATGGCAGCGTCTGCAGATAGTGTTATTTTACTATGGATGGCAGGAGGAATGGCACATACAGAAACTTTTGATCCAAAAAAATATGCACCTTTTGAAAAAGGGTTAGAAACGAATAGTGTATTAAGTACATTTCCAAAACACCCCACAGCATTAGATGGTTTAGAGTTTTCTGAAGGGTTACAATCTATTGGAAGTGTAATGGATAAAGGAGCGATTATTAGGTCCTACAAAGCAGCAGATTTAGGATTTATTTTACATACAAGACACCAATTTCATTGGCACACTTGTTATGAACCACCACAATCTGTACAAGCACCTCATATTGGTGCTTGGATTGCCAAAGAATTAGGCCCTGCAAATCCTGTGATACCTCCATTTATTTCAATTGGGCAGCGTTTTACAATGGGTGAAGCAGAAGAATTAAAGGCGTTTCATACAGCTGGTTTTTTAGGTAGTGAATATGGTCCATTTTTAATACCAGATCCATCAGAAGGTTTAGACAGTGTTCGTCCTCCAAAAGGAATGTCTTTAAAACGATTTGAAGCACGTTATAAACTTTACAAAGAGTTGGCTAACAAAAGCGAAGTTATGGAGCAAGCTAGCGATTATCAAAGAGAATCGTTAATGCGTTCTATGGAGCAGTCATATCGACTTTTAAATTCTCCAGAAGCTAAAGTTTTTGATTTACATCAAGAACCAAAAGAAAAATATGATACTTACAATACAGGTCGTTTTGGACTAGGTTGTTTACTAGCAAAACGTTTGGCACAAAATGGAGGAAGATTTATTTCTGTATCTACTGAGTATGAACCATTTTTAGGCTGGGATACCCACGCAAATGGACATACTAGAGTAAAACAAATGAAAAAACTAATAGATAGACCTGTCGCGCAATTAATTAAAGATTTAGATGAATCTGGTCATTTAGATAGAACCTTAGTAATTTTAGCAAGTGAGTTTAGTAGAGATGCTATAATGGAAGGCAGACCAGGAGAAGAAGTTAGAGATCAAGCCAGAAGACAACCAGATAAAATTGAGCATATTAGACATTATGGAATGCATCGTCATTTTACGGATGGAGGCTCTATTTTACTGTGGGGTGGAGGTGTAAAAAAAGGACTAATTTATGGTAAAACTGCAGATGAAAGACCTTGTGTTTCTATAGAAAAACCAGTAGTAATCGATCAAGTGCATCAGTCTATATATCACGCTTTGGGTATCGATTCTCAAACACATTATAACGTAGAAAGTAGACCTTTTTATACGACTCCAGATGGAAAAGGAAAACCTATTTTAGATCTTTTTGGAAAAGAAATGAAAGCTTAAAAACACAAAAAATGAATCGTAAACAATTTTTAGGAAATACAGTTAAAGCAGCTGCTGGTATGTTGGTTGCACCACATTTTAACATCTTAAAATCGAAACCTAAAATGTACGATACCATTATTGGTCATGGAGATTTTAAGTATAAAGTACATAAATCTTGGGGAGATTTAGATAGAGCAAAAACACCTGTTAAAAACTGCCATGAAATGGTAATGGATTCAAAAGGACGTTTAATTCTGGTTGGAGATAATACTAAGAACAATATTCTAATTTATGATAAGTCTGGGAAATTATTAGATTCTTGGGGCATTCGTTATAAAGGTGGTCATGGTTTGTCTTTATGGAATGATGGCTCTGAAGATTTTTTATTTATCTGCGATTCAAAAGGAGAAAGCTTAATAAAAACAACCACTGATGGACGAGAGTTAATGATTATTGGTCATCCTTCTAAATATGGTGCATATGATAAAAAAGATAAATTTAAACCTACTGAAAGTGCGATAGGACCAAATGGAGATATTTATATTGCAGATGGTTATGGTGCAAATTATATTCTTCAATTTACAAAAGATGGAGAATTTATTCGAAAAATTGGTGAAGGTAGAGGTACTGGTCAAAATCAATTTCAAACTGCACATGGTGTTTGTATTGATTATAGAGGTAAAGGAAATCCAACTTTGTTAATAACATCCAGAGCAGCAAATTGTTTCAAACGTTTTACCTTGGATGGACAATTCATTGAGCAAATCGATTTGCCAGGAGCATTTGTATGTCGTCCTGTAATTCACAATCAAAATTTATATTCTGGGGTTTGCTGGTCGTCAGAAACCGATTATGTAGAAGGAGATCAGAGTACACATCCTTTTAAAGTAAGTCCCAAGTCAGGTTTTGTTACTATTTTAGATAATAAGGGAAAAGTAATTTCGAATCCTGGGGGTACAAAGCCTAAATACAAAAAAGGAAAATTGCAACGAATGGTTCAAGAACAGCCTATTTTTCGCCATTGTCATGATGTGTGTGTGGATAATGATGAAAATTTATACGTGTGCCAATGGAATGCAAATAAAGCATATCCTATAAAGTTAGAAAGAGTCTGAATTTTTGAGTCAGGTCATTACAGGACTACTCTTGAAACAATTCGCATTATCTTTCAACAATCTATAAACAGAATTATGTTGAATAAACTTTTTACTTGTTGTTTTCTGATATTATCATCAACATTTGTATTAGCTCAAGATTACCCATTTAGTTTGCCTTCTAATATGGAAGCAACAATAAATATAAATTCTTCTTCAAAAGAGATCTTTAACAATTTATTGTTAGGTACAAATACGCATCATTTTTCAACTACCAAAGAAAAAGATTTAATTAATAAATTAAAACCAATAACTATAAGGTTTCCTCACGGTTTATGGGCAAATTGGTACGATTGGAGAAGAGATGTAACACGACTTTTTGGATCAGAAAGTTTTGAATATGAACAAGGAGTTAATAAAACGATTAAAACAAAAACACCTGATTTATTAGCCAATATAAAAATATTTGATACGAATAATATTAAAGTTGGTATAGATGGACTTACAAGTTTAAACGCAAAAAGAAAATCTGAAACAGGTAAAGGGTTTGATATGATGTGGACATTTAATATGAGTGCTGATGGTACTGATTTTAATAATGGAAGTCCAGAAACTATAGCTCGTTATAATGATTTGATTTCAAGAGGTTTTGAGGTAAAAGTGATAGAATTGGGTAACGAAAATTTTTACCCTGGTCAACGTAGCTCAATTATTCCTAATACTGAAGATTATATTGCAAGAGCAAAATCGATGTCTGCAGCATTAAAGGCTAAAGATCCTAATATAAGAGTTTCTGTGCCATTATTGAGAAGAGATAGTTGGGCAAATCCTAATTGGAATAAAGACCTGACAGAAGATCTTTCCTATTTTGATGCAGTTACAGTTCATACTTATGTGGGTTCAGATCCTGATGATTCCACTAATAGTGATGAAGCTTATGGAACAGCATTAACTGCTCGTAAACATTTAGGGAATTCTATTTATGATTATGCACACAAGGTAGCACCAAATAAACCAATTTGGTTAACTGAATGGGGGGTAAAATCTGGAGGTCCAAATGCAGTTTCTGTTTTAGGAATGGTAGATTGTTATATTTTTATGAGTCAAAATCAAGATGTTTTTGAACGTGCAAATTGGTTTAGTGTAAATGGACAATTAAACTCGCACTATGTGTGGGAAACCTATATTTCTAATAGTGGAGTAGAGCGTCCAAGAATAAAGTATCCATTAGAAAAAACATTGTTTGGCTCTGCTTATGAAATTATACGTTTGGCTTTAGAAAATACCACTTTAATTGAAAGCAACGTAGAAGTAGCAAACCTTGTAGATGGAGTAAAAGCTATAAATGCAAGAGTAGTAACTAAAAATGGTAAAACTTCAGTTTTTGTTGTAAACCTAAGTAATCAAGATGTGCCTTTTCATGTAAATTTAGATGGTGAAACTTATACAGATGAAGTAGTACACAAAGCGATTGCCTTTACTGAAATGGATGAAGAAAGAGTTATGGGCATTGATGTAGATCCGTTAACATTAATTAGTCAAGAAAGTGAGGGAATTACCTTACCTAAGTTTTCCATAAATATTATAGAATTAAGTAACGTAACTTTATCTATTTCAGATATTGCTCAAAAACAAAAAATTGACATTTTTCCAAATCCTAGCAAAGGAGTTTTTAATATCAAAATTAACAATGGAGAAAAAGCTAAGTACAGAATTTACTCAATAAATGGAGTAGAGGTTCAAAAAGGGAACTTTACATCTGAAAAACAAGTTCGTTTTGAGCATAAACAAACAGGTGTTTATATTTTGCAATTAGAAAGTGAGGAAGGTATCACGAATCATAAGATTGTAGTAGAATAAAACTTATCAAATTTTAAAACCATAATCCAATATTATAAATAGAAACAATGATAAACAAACAATCTCTTTTGTCAATAGTTTTTATAGCTATTTTTTGTGTTTCTTGTAAACAAATTTCCACTTCAAAAACACCAATGTCTTTTGAGAAACTGCTAGTAAATGCAAAAGAAAACCCAAAAGCTATAGAGAATAATCAATTTGATTTCTCTTGGATTATAAATATTGATGGATTTAACAAATCTCAATCTGCATATCACATTTTGGTAGCATCATCAATAGAAAAGTTAAGTGAAGGTGATGCTGATTTATGGAATTCTAAAAAAGTAGAAAGCAATAAATCTACTTTTGTAAAATATAAAGGAAAAGCTTTAGAGGCGATGCAAACCTACTTTTGGAAGGTTAAAATTTGGGATGAAAAAGGAGATTCTTCAGCTTGGTCTAAACCTCAAGAATTTGAAACAGGAATTTTATCCAAAGAAAACTGGGAAGCTTCAAAATGGATCACTCTAAATAAAGATACTAGAACATCAGCACATCAATTTAGAGATTATAAAACAGGCAGAATGAAAGAACCAATGCAAGTTAATGGTTTTGCTGCCAGTTATTTTAGAAACGAAATTGATATCAATAAAAAAATTGAAAACGCACAAGCATACATCTGTGGTTTAGGGTATTATGAGTTGTATTTAAATGGAGCAAAAGTTGGCGACCACGTTTTAGATCCTGCACCATCAAACTATGACAAACAAGCCTATTATGTAAAATATGATATTACCAAAGAAGTTGCAAAAGGTAAAAATGCATTCGGAATTATTTTAGGAAATGGTTTTTACGGACAAAATATTTCTTGGAACAGGGATCCAGAATCGCATAAAAAAGGAGTTTCTTATGGACCACCAACTGTAAAAATGTTGGTAAAAGTAAATTATACAGATGGAACATCAACAGATTTTTATACGGATGAAAACTGGAAAGAAGCTACAGGCCCAATCGTTTTTAACAACATTTATGGAGGTGATACTTATGACGCAAATTACGAATTAGGAAACTGGAATACAGTTGGCTTTAATGATGCTAATTGGGGAAATGCAAAAGTAGCATCACCAAAAGTAAAAAAAATAAGTGCGAGTCAAATCCCTGCAATAAAAAAACTTAAAGAATTTGAACCGCAAAAAGTTTTTAAAGCACCAGATGGAAATTGGATTGTAGATTTTGGTCAAAACATTGCAGGTTGGGTAAAAATAAATGTAAAAGAAAAGAAAAACCAGTTAATTGAAATCATCACTACAGAGGCTTTATTAACTAACGGAAAAGATATTTTTCAAGGTTCAACTGGTGGTGGAGCAAATGGAATGGCACAAGTGTATAAATACATCTGTAAAGGAAATCAAGAAGAATCTTGGGAACCAAAATTTAGTTATCACGGATTTAGATATGCCAAAATAAAAGGAATTTCTCAAAAACCAGATGCTAATATGATTAAAGCAGTTTTGGTGGCTACAGATATTCAAGAAACAGGAAGCTTTACTTCATCAGATGCATTGTTAAATAAAATGCATAGCATTAGTAAATGGACTATAGTTGATAATATTCACGGAATTCCCGAAGATTGTCCTCATAGAGAAAAGTGTGGTTGGTTAGGAGATGCCCACGCTTTTTGCGAATATGCTTTGTACAATTACGATATGTACGATTTCTATAAAAAGTATATGGAAGACATTAAAACACAAATGCGACCAACAAAAGGACATAACAATCCTGAAATAAAGTTTAAAGTACCAACTATGATTGCTCCAGGAAAAAGAACGTCTACCTATGCAAAAATAGATTGGGGAGTTGCCACAATGTATTTGCCTTGGTACAATTATAAATTTTATGGAGATGATGCAATTATAAAAGATTATTATGAACCTATGAAAGGCTTAACCGATTTTTACTTGAATTTTAAAGGAGAAAACGGAATTATGCAAGATGGAATGGGAGATTGGTGTCCACCACTTTGGGACAGACGCAAAAATCCGTCTGCAATGGAATGTGACCCTATCATTTCTGCAAATGCATACTTCTATGATGTTTTAAAAGTGATGGAAAAGTTTGCAAAAATAAATAAGGATGCAGCTTTCGAAAGCAAAATGAAAACTGAAAAAGAGGCATTGTTAAAAGCGTTTAACAAACAGTATTTAGTTGAAATTCCAAATACCAAACACAAATGGTATCAAAGTCAGACAGCAACTGTACAAGCGTTGCAATTTGATATGGTTCCTGAAGCAGAAATTGAAAATGTAGTAAATGGTTTGGTACATAATATTGTTGAAGTAAAAGGAGGTCATCATTCCACAGGAATTCACGGAAACAGATACATTTATACAGTTTTAACAGAAAATGGACACGCAGATTTAGCGTATCAGATTTTAACAACACCAGAATTTCCAAGTCAGACTTATGTAATGAATTCCGGTTTTACAACTTGGCCAGAACGTCAGTTTATTTGGGAAGAAATGGAAGGACCAACCAATTCCTTAAATCACCCAATGCACAGTGGTTTTGCAGCCTATTTTTACGAATCTTTAGGCGGAATTAAATCGACCACAGAAAATGCAGGTTTTAAAGTATTTACTGTAAATCCAGAATTTCCTAAAACCATTACATCAACTTCTGTTGTTGTACCATCTCCTTTTGGTAATATTAGGAATGATTGGTCACTAAATGATAAAACCTTGGGGATGAATCTTACAATTCCTTTTAATACAAAATCTAAAATTATTTTAACAGATAAGGAGTTCGAATCACTTCAAATCAATGGAAACTCTTTAGAAGATTTTAAAAAAGAAAATGAAGTTATTGTTGATAAAGAATCAATTCTAATAGGTTCTGGTAATTATAAAATAGAGTATATCAAATCTTAAATTCTTTTAAAATCTGCTAATGCACTTTAAAAAGGCAATACTATTTTTTTGTACTGCATTATTTTTTATGCCGATTACGAATTGTCAAAAAACTCAAGTCAATAAAAAACCTAATATTTTATTGATTTGTGTTGATGATCTTCGACCAGAATTAAAAAGCTTTGGAGCAAATTATATTAGTTCGCCAAATATAGATGCCTTAGCCTCAAAAGGAGTTATATTTCAAAAACACTTTGTAAATTCACCTAGCTGTGGTCCATCTAGATATACATTGTTGACAGGACAGTATGGACCATCAGGAAACAATGCGCTTTTTCGAAGAGCAAGTAAAATAAATCAAGGCATAGAAGTAGAAAAAAGTATGCCTGAATGGTTTAAAGAAAATGGATATACAACAGTTTCTGTTGGTAAAGTATCTCATCATCCTGGAGGTAGAGGAGGTGAAAATTGGAATGATAGTACAAAAATTGAAATGCCAAATGCATGGGATAGACATTTAATGCCAGTTGCAGAATGGCAACATCCGCGTGGAATGATGCATGGACTTGCTAATGGAGAAATTAGAGAAAAATCAAGCAAAATGGATGTTTTTCAGAGTGTAGAAGGGAATGATAATAGTTATCCAGATGGAGCTATTGCTGATAAAGCAATAGAACAAATTAGAGAACTTACTACTAACAAAAAACCATTCTTTCTTGCTGTAGGTATCATCAAGCCACATCTGCCTTTTGGAGCACCAAAAAAATATTATAATAAGTATCAAGGAGTTAAACTTCCAAAAATAAAATATCCACATAAACCAAAAGGTAAAACCACTTGGCATGGATCAGGTGAATTTAAGAAATACAATTCTTGGGGTAAGAACCCAAATAAAGATTCAGTTTTTGCTGATGAAGTTCGTCGTCATTATGCAGCTTGTGTGAGTTATGCAGATGCTCAAGTAGGAAAAGTCCTTGCAGAATTAAAAAGAACAGGAGCTGATAAAAATACCATTGTTGTACTTTGGGGTGATCATGGTTGGCATTTAGGAGAACACGCTATTTGGGGTAAACACAGTTTGTTTGAAGAGTCTTTGCATGCGCCATTAATAATCCACTATCCAGAAATGACACTTGAAGGACACAAAACAGATGCCATTGTAGAAACATTAGATATTTTTCCAACTTTATGCGATTTAGCAGAAATTGAAATTCCGAAACACATCCAAGGAAAATCACTACAAAAAATACTAAACAATCCCAATGCTATGGGGCATCCAGCAGTAGCATATAAGAGTAATGTTTCTACCATTAGAACAAAAACACATAGAATGATACTGCATAAAGATGGATTTGTAGAGTTGTATGATCATACAACTACAGAAAAGGAAACCAAGAATATTGCCAACCAATACCCTCAATTAGTTGAGAAATTAAAGAAAAAGTTAAAAGCTAGATTACATTGATATAATGTCATTACAGCACAGGATACTTTGTGTTTTTACTTGGCGTATTTTTGAGAAAAATAAACTACAATAATGAAAAATAACATTATACTAATTATACTTTCAGTAACCATATTCCAATTAAATGCACAAACAGCTACCTGTGATGGTACTTTACCTTTTGAAGAAAAAGATGGTTTATTGACCATTGAAATGGAATCTGGCGTTTTACCTGCGAATTCTAATTGGCAAACAGGAAGTGAAGCAGACCCGAATTTATCTGGCTCAACTATTAATTATATATATTGGGATGGTGCTCAATCTTTCAGTTCTTTATCAGGAGCAGAAATAACTTATAATATAAAAATTAATAACCCTGGTACATACAGATTAGCGTGGCGTGGAAGGATTGGAACAGGTACATCTAGAGGAGAGCACAATGATGCATGGTTAAAAATTGTAGCTGATGATTTTTATGCCACTCAATCAAATAGTCCAACTGCAAGTAATGCTTTAGAACCGAAACCTAGTTGCACTAGTAATCCAAATCGTAATTGTCCAGAAGGCTCTACTACTGGTGGTTTTTTTAAAGCATTTATGAATAGAAGTCCAACTGGTGATGTATCCCAAAGATGGGGATTTGTCACAAATACAAACGATGGTAATTCTTTCAGATTTATTTGGGCAACTTTTAATACTGCAGGTAATTACTCGATAATTGTTGATGCAAGATCAAATTTCTTTTTTATGGATAAGATGGTATTACGAAAAAGTAATTTATCAGATTCTGTTGCATTTGACTTGAATAATTCAGAGTCATCTTGTTTTGATGCTTCATTGTCAATTGATAAAAAAAAAATAGAAACCCTTGAAGTTTATCCAAATCCTACATCAGATAAAATAAATATTAAGAACATTTCTCTGTCTACAACATTAATAATTACAAATACTTTAGGAGCAGTTTTAAAAAAGTTTGAAATTCAAGAAAACTCGTCATTAACTCTAGATATTAGTGATCTAGAGTCTGGTATATATTTTATATACGGGAGTGATTCTAGTATTACTTTCTCTAAAAAATTTATAAAAATCTAATGTAATATAGGGTGAAATGTTATCATAAAATTCTAATTATGTTATAAGATGAATTATTATTTAGGAATTGATTTAGGAAGTTCTTCTATAAAAGCGTCATTGGTAGAAGTAAACACAGGAAAGAGTATTTCTGTAGTACAACAACCAAAAGAAGAAATGAGTATAACCGCTCATAAAAATGGATGGGCAGAACAAAATCCAAATTCTTGGTGGAAATATATTTGTGAGGCTATTAAGGAGCTAAAAGCAGAAAATAGTATTAATGCAAATCAAATTAAAGGAATTGGTATTTCTTACCAAATGCATGGTTTGGTTTTAATTGATAATAAAGGCAATGTTTTAAGAGACAGTATAATTTGGTGTGATAGTAGAGCTGTAACCATTGGTAATGATGCCTTTGCAGCTATAGGACAAGAACAATGTAAAACGCAATTATTAAACTCACCTGCAAACTTTACAGCATCAAAATTAAAGTGGGTCAAAGAAAATGAACCAGAATTGTATGACAAAGTAGATAAGTTCATGTTACCTGGAGATTATATTTCTTATAAATTTTCAGGAAACATCAATACTACTATTTCAGGATTATCAGAAGGTATTTTCTGGGATTTTAAAAACAATTCTGTTGCCGATTTTCTATTAACTCATTATAGTATTAACACATCAATGGTACCAGATATTGTAGATACATTCTCTCAGCAATCCCTTGTTGATGAAAATGGAGCTCAAGAAAGTGGTTTATCTGTTGGAACACCTATTTTATACAGAGCTGGAGATCAACCTAATAATGCATTATCATTAAATGTATTTAATCCAGGTGAAGTTGCTGCTACTGGTGGAACATCAGGAGTAGTATATGCAGTTTCAGAAAGTCTATCATCAAAAGAAAGTGATAGAATCAACAATTTTGCTCATGTAAATTATGCTAAAGATGCATCACCTAAAATAGGTAAATTATTGTGCATTAATGGAGCTGGTATTCAGTATAGATGGTTACTAAATAACCTACAAGTTGATTCTTATGCTGAAATGAATGATTTGGCAAATCAAATAGCCATTGGTTCTGAAGGTTTGAGTATTTTACCTTTTGGAAATGGTGCTGAACGTGTATTTAGTAACAAAGAAATCGGTACAAGAATTGTTAATATCAATCTAAATAAACACCACAAAGCACATTTGTGTAGAGCAGCTTTAGAAGGTATTGCATTCTCATTTGTGTATGGCATGGAAGTTTTAATGAATGATGGAGTACAACCTAAAGTGATGAGAGCAGGAAATGACAATTTATTTCGTTCGGAAATATTTTCTACTACCATAGCAACCTTAACCAATCAAGATATAGAGATTTACAATACAACTGGTGCTATTGGAGCAGCAAGAGCTTGTAATTTGCATAAGGGTGATTTTGACGCTTTTTCAAAAGTCATTTTAGAAAACGATTATGTAATGACCTATCAACCATTAAAAGAAAAAGAAGCTTATCAAAAAGCTTATGAAACTTGGAAAAGTGAGTTAACCTTAATTTTAGAAAAAGAGAGTAAATAATAAAATATAATAAAAAAATAATGGCGAATACAGAATATTTTAAAGGAATAGATACCATTCAATTTGAAGGAAAGGAATCAGATAATCCATTAGCATTTAAATATTACAATCCAGAGCAAGTAGTTGCAGGTAGAAAAATGAAAGATTGGTTTAAGTTCTCTGTAGCTTATTGGCACACATTCTGTGGTCAAGGGTCAGATCCTTTTGGTCCAGGAACTCAAAATTTTCTTTGGGATCAAGCTTCAGATCCTAAACAAGCTGCAACAGATAAAGCAGATGCTGCTTTTGAGTTTATCAGCAAAATGGGCTTTGAGTATTTCTGTTTCCATGATTTCGATTTAATTCAAGAAGGTGCTACGTTATCAGAGTCTCAAGAACGTTTAGAATTTATTACAGACTACATTAAGGAAAGACAAAAGGGAACAAATATTAAGTTGCTTTGGGGTACAGCCAATTGCTTTTCAAATCCAAGGTATATGAATGGGGCTGCTACAAATCCAGATTTTAATGTAGTAGCAAGAGCAGGAGCACAAGTAAAAATGGCATTAGATGCAACCATCAAATTAAATGGTGAAAACTATGTATTTTGGGGAGGTAGAGAAGGTTATATGTCTTTGTTAAATACAGATATGGGGCGTGAGTTAGATCATATGGCTCAATTTTTAACCATGGCAAGAGACTATGCTAGAGCACAAGGATTTACAGGTACATTCTTTATAGAGCCAAAACCAATGGAACCAATGAAGCATCAATATGATTTTGATTCTGCTACAGCAATAGGTTTTTTAAAAGAGTATGGTTTAGATAAAGATTTCAAAATGAATATCGAAGTAAACCATGCAACCTTAGCACAACATACTATGCAACACGAATTAGCAGTTGCTGCTAAAGCAGGAATGTTAGGTAGTATAGATGCCAACAGAGGAGATTACCAAAATGGTTGGGATACAGATCAATTTCCAAACAACATTCAAGAAACTACAGAAGCGATGTTAGTTTTCTTAGAAGCAGGAGGTTTACAAGGTGGAGGAGTTAATTTTGATGCAAAAATCAGAAGAAACTCTACAGACATGGAAGATGTTTTCTTGGCACACATTGGTGGTGCAGATACCTTTGCAAGAGCTTTAATTACGGCAGATAAAATTTTAACATCATCTTCATACAAAACATTAAGAGAAAAAAGATATAACTCTTTTGATGCTGGGAAAGGCGCTGAATTTGAGGCAGGTAAATTGGAATTAGCAGACTTATTTACTATTGCAAAAGAAAATGGAGAACTACCATTAACTAGTGGTAAACAAGAATTATTCGAAAATATTATTAATCAATATATTTAAACCATAAAAAATGTCAAAATCAACCAATTCAGCATATTTATTAAAACTAACTTTAGTAGCCACTTTGGGTGGATTACTTTTTGGTTACGATACAGGTGTAATTTCAGGAACAGTTGGCTCTTTAGAAAGTTTTTTTGTAACTCCTAAAGGACTTTCAGAAACTGCTGCAAGTGCATTTAAAGGATTTTTAGTATCAAGTGCATTAATTGGTTGTATTATTGGTGGCATTTTTGGAGGAATTGTAAGTAAGTCCTTAGGAAGAAAAAAAGGGTTGATACTTGCAGCTATTTTATTCCTAATTTCAGCTTTAGGTTCTGCAATGCCTGAAATGTTGTTGGCACCTATTGGTGAGTTAGACCATACTTTTTCTACTGTATTTATTGTTTACAGAATTATTGGTGGAATTGGTGTAGGGTTAGCATCGATGTTATCTCCACTTTATATTGCAGAAATAGCACCAGCAGATAGTAGAGGGAAACTAGTTTCTTTTAATCAACTTGCTATTGTTGGTGGTTTTATGGTAGTTTATTTTGTCAATTATTTTATTGCAAAAGGTGGAGGATCTGATGAATGGTTAAATGAAATTGGTTGGAGATGGATGTTCGCTTCAGAAATTATTCCTGCTGGATTGTTTTTAATTCTATTATTTTTTGTGCCAGATACACCTCGTTCTTTGGTGCTAAGAAATAAACCAGAAGAAGCGCTTACGGTTTTAGTAAAAGTAAACTCGGAAGCAGAAGGTCAATCTATTTTAGAGGAAATTAAACAATCAGTAAATAATACTGAATCTGGTAGATTATTATCATTTGGATGGTTGGTTATTATTATAGGTATTTTGTTATCTGTTTTTCAGCAGTTTGTTGGAATAAATGTGGTGTTGTACTATGCTCCTGAGATTTTTAAAACAGTATCATCTGGAACAGATAGTGCATTATTAATGACGATAATAGTAGGTGTTGTAAACTTCTTATTTACCATAATTGCTATAAAAACGGTTGACAAATATGGTAGAAAACCACTTATGTTAATAGGTGCAATTGGTATGGGTGTTGCCATGTTAAGCCTAGGTTTTGTATTCTTTTCACATGCATCTGGCTATTTTGCACTTTTCTGTATGATGCTTTATGTAGCAAGTTTTGCCATGAGTTGGGGTCCTGTTACATGGGTGTTACTTTCAGAAATTTTCCCTAATAAAATTAGAGGAAAGGCCTTGGCAATTGCAGTAGCAGCACAGTGGATTTCAAATTATTTAGTTTCGTTAACTTTCCCAATGATGAATGATAATTCCTATTTAACAGAACAATTTAATCATGGTTTTGCATATTGGGTATATGGTATAATGTGTATACTAGCAGTACTATTTGTTAAAAAATATGTGCCAGAGACCAAGGGAAAAACCTTGGAAGAAATGGAAAATATCTGGAAATAAATGAGATATTTTAATAAATAAACCTATATCTATTTTTAATTTAATTCTGGCTATTACATTATCTTATTAATAAAATATATTAGATCTAAAAAAGATTATAAAACTGAAACTACATTATTAAAAGATTGAAAAAAATACTGTTTATTACAAGCTTATTATTTTTAATTGGTTGTAATAATAATGAAGACAAAATAGCTCAGAAACCTAATGTTTTATTTATTTTGGTTGATGATCTTGGGTATCATGATTTAGGTTTTACAGGTAGTACTTTTTATGAAACTCCAAATGTTGATGCACTTGCAAAGGAATCAGTTTGGTTTAAAAATGGGTATGCAGCAAGTCGTGTTTGTAGTCCATCAAGAGCTAGTATTTTAACAGGTGAATTTACTGCACGTCATGGAATTACAGATTGGATTGGTGCAAAAGCAGGAGATGAATGGCGAATAAGAAATAGACATGATAAATTACTTCCTGCTGATTATATTAAAGCTTTACCCAAAGAGGATATTACCATTGCAGAAGCTTTTAAAAATAAAGGTTATGTAACTTTTTTTGCAGGAAAATGGCATTTAGGCAATAAAGGTTCATATCCAGAAGACCATGGATTTGACATTAATAAAGGTGGATTTCACAGAGGAAGTCCTTCAGGAGGGTTTTTTGCACCATTCAAAAACCCTAAATTAAAAGATAAAAATGCTGGAGAAAATTTAACGATCAGATTAGCTGAAGAAACTGCAAATTTCATTTCTCAGAAAAAAGAAAAACCATTTTTTGCCTATTTATCATTTTATGCTGTTCATGCTCCTATACAAACTACAGAAACAAAATGGAACAAGTATAGTGACAAAGCTGAGAATTATGGAATTGCCAAAACTGGCTTTAAAATAGAACGTGTATTGCCAATAAGACAAGTGCAAGACAATCCTATTTATGGAGGTTTAGTAGAAACTATGGATGATGCAGTTGGTATTGTTTTAAAATCCTTAAAGGAAAATGATTTAGATAAAAATACCATTGTAGTTTTTACTTCAGATAATGGAGGTGTTGCTTCTGGAGATAATTATGCTACTAGTAATTTACCATTAAGAGGTGGTAAAGGTTATCAATGGGAAGGAGGAATTAAAGAACCATTTTTAATAAAAGTTCCTTGGTTAGGCACAAATAACAAAACCTCAGATTTTCCTGTAATTCATACTGATTTTTATCCTACATTACTAGATTTATCAAATATATCTCTATACCCAGAACAACATATAGATGGAATCAGTTTAAAGTCTATTATTGAAGGAAAAAAAATCAATATAGATAGACCTTTGTATTGGCATTATCCACATTATGGAAACCAAGGGGGAGAACCATCATCTATCATTCAACAAAATGGATGGAAATTGATTCATTATTGGGAAGATAATCGAGAAGAATTATTCAAGTTACCATCAACAGAAAATGATGAGATGAATGTGATTTCAGAACATCCTGAACTTGCTAGTAAATTAAGTAATCAATTATTGTCTTGGTTAAAAAAGGTAAATGCAAAATATCCTAAAAAGGATTCACTTTTTGATAAAGATAAAAGAGATCTTCGTTTGCAGAATCTTAAAACTAAGAAACTAGAATCATTAGAAAAAAACAGATTAAAAGTACTTTCAAAAGATTTTCAACCGAATAAAAATTGGTGGAAAAGTAAAATCACTAAAGATTAATTTATCAATAATATGAATTTTAAACACCGCTCTTTTTTTAAATTAGGAATACTACTGGCTTTATTTATCATTAATAATTCTTGCAAAACAACTTCAATTAATGATGGGTTTTATCCAATCTTCAATGGTGAAAATTTAGAAGGTTGGAGTGGAGATAGTACGTATTGGTCTGTAAAGGATGGAGTTTTAATTGGTGAAGTTACACCTGAAATAATTTTAAAAAGAAATTCTTTTATTATTTATGAGAAGGAACAACCTTCTAATTTTGAACTTAAACTGCAATATAGAATTTCTAAAAATGGAAATAGTGGAGTAAATTATAGAAGTGAAAAAATTAAAAACAAACCTTTTGCATTGAAAGGTTATCAATCTGATATTGATGGGAAGAACAGATATACAGGTCAAAACTACGAGGAAAAAAAAAGAACTACTTTAGCTTATATAGGGGAGAAAGTGATTATTGAAACAATGCCAGATAGTATTCTACTAACTAATATTAGAAAAAATGTAAAAAGAAATTGTTGGCAAACAAGAAATATAACTGCATCTTTAGGGAATAAAAAAGAATTGACTACACATATTAAAGATAATGATTGGAATACGATGCATATTATTATAAATGAAAGTAGAATGCAACATTATGTAAATGGTATTTTAATGAGTGATGTTAAAGATTTAGATGCAAAAAATAGAATGATAAAAGGTTATATAGGCGTTCAAGTACATAAAGGACCACCTATGAAAGTTGAGTATAAAAATATTCGATTAAAAATTATAAGTTAAATTATTTTTTCTTCTTTTTCCTTTTAGGGCCTCTTGGTTTTTCAGGGTTCTCTTTAATATAATTTAAGAGAATACTTTTCACATCTTCTACAGTACCTTGTTTTAGGCCATTATTATTAGCACCAGTTATCCAATACAAAATCATACCAGCATCAGAGCAATCCCATTTTCCTTTTTGGAATTTTACAACATCATCAACTTCTGCTAATTTTCCAATTGTCCATATTAACTGAATACGTGAATCTGTATGGCTTTTTGCCCAATCCCATTGAACTATTGGTACTTTTAATTTAATATTTTGATCAGGAATACGAACTTCTTCAATACCAAAATCTAAAATTTCTTGCCATTTGTAAAAATCTCCAGCGTTGTCATTTGCTGGATGATGCGTAATTACTTTTACATATTTATGTTTTTCTTTTGCTGTTTTTTGCAAAGCCATCCCAATAATATCAGGTTCACCTGCTTCAATTATCCATAAAGGATTGTCTTTGGTAGAACTTTGTATTGCCCAAGCTAAATCATTTATGGTTTCTTCTTTTTGCCAAATCGCATCAAAAAAAGTCAAATGTTTAAAACCATTCCAACGTCTTGCAGTCATATCACAAGCAACTTGCATTAAATGATGACGCTCTTTTTCTGCTTTTTCAGAAATCCTATCATCTCTAACAAGATCACAACTATGAGAATAGTGTACTAATCTATCTTCTAAACCAGCAGCTTTTATCAATGCAATTGAAATGGCTGTGCCTCCAAGATCATCAGGATCAGGAGAATTACCATCAGCAACAATAGCAATTCTTCCTATTGGTGGGTTAATGGTTTGTGCTATATAATAATGAACGCATAAAAGAAGAATTAAAGTAAGAAGAATACGTTTTTTCATTTATGAGTCTCTTTAAGAATTCAAATAAAGGTAGATGGATAAGGAAAAAAATGTACCCTGTTGTGTCCTGTAAATTGAGTTTATAGCAGTCAAAACAGTACAGTACAAGATAGGCTATTCTTATGATTTGTTTACATTGCAATAAAATCTTAATCATTAAAACTGAGATGAATACCAAACCATTATTTGTTATTTTATTAGTGGGTATTTTTACTTTATCAGCTTGTAAAAACGGAGAAAAAGAACATACTCAAAAGTCGCCAAATATTCTTTGGTTGGTTACTGAAGATATGGGTGCTTACATTCCTCCTTTTGGAGATAATACTGTGAAGACTCCAAATTTGAGTAGGTTGGCTAAAGAAGGGGTTATTTACCCAAATTTATATTCTACATCTGGAGTATGTGCACCAAGTAGAGCTGCTATTGCAACAGGAATGTATCCATCCAGTATTGGTGCAAATCATATGCGAACTACATCATATACAGAAGTAACTGGTTTGCCTAAATACGAAGCTGTACCTCCATTAGAAGTAACAATGATTAGTGAATTACTTCGTAAAGAAGGTTATTACTGTACAAATAACTACAAGACAGATTATCAATTTAAAGCACCAATAACTGCTTGGGATGAAAGTAGTCCTTATGCACATTGGAGAAATAGAAATGAAAATCAACCATTTTTTGCTGTTGTAAATTTTACAGAAACACACGAATCTGGTTTGTTTGAACCTTATGGGTTTAGACAAATCGAAACCAGACATTACAAATCTGGGCACAGAAATTATAAATGGAAAGGCTTTGGAAAATCTCATGCAAAAAATAGAATGACTGAAGCAGAAACACCTGTTCACATTTCAAAAGAGACCAAATTTAAAGTGCCTCCTTATTTAGTTGATAACGAAGCAACTCAAAGAGATCTATGGAAAATGTACAACAATATTGCTGAAATGGACAAGCAAGTAGGTGCAATTTTAAAACAACTTGAAGAAGATGACTTATTAGAAAATACAATCATTATGTTTTATGGCGATCATGGAGGTCCATTACCAAGAGAAAAAAGATTAATTTATGATTCTGGATTAAATACGCCTATGATTGTTCGTTTTCCTAAAAAAAACAATGCAGGTTCAAAATTTACGAATTTAGTCAGTTTTGTAGATTTTGCACCAACTTTACTTTCATTGATTGGTCAAAAACCACCTAAATATATGCAAGGACAAGCATTTTTAGGGAAACATCAATCAAAGAAACCTAGAAAATATATTCATGCAGCAGCAGATAGATTTGATGGATTCACAGATGCCATTAGAGCAGTAAGAGACAGTCAGTTTAAATACATTAGAAACTACAGACCAGAACAAGGATATTACTTACCTGTAGCTTACAGAGAAAAAATTCCAGCCATGCAAGAATTGCTAAAACTGAAAGAAGAGGGTAAATTAAATGATATTCAAAAACAGTGGTTTAGAGAACAAAAACCAAAAGAAGAATTGTTTGATTGTATTAATGATCCTTTTGAGTTGGTAAATCTTGCAGATAAACCAGAATATCAAAATAAATTACAAGAGTTAAGCAATGAAATGGATAGATGGCTCACAGATATCAATGATAATCCAAGTTTGTCAGAAAAAGATTTAGTCGCTAAATTATGGGATGGTAAAAATCAAAAACCAGTAACTGCTGACCCTATAATAACTATTGAGAATAATAAAGTCGTTATTACTTGTGATACAGGAGGAGCTTCAATAGGTTACAAAACCAATCCAAAAGCAAAAAGTTGGAATGTATATTCAGAGCCTTTAGAACTTCAAACAGCAAATATAGTAATAGTACAGGCTCATAGAATTGGTTACTTGCCAAGTAAAACCATTACAAAAGAAATCTCAAAATAATACTCTAATTACTGATGAAAAAACTAGTATTTTTAACATTATTGTTAACAAGCTTTCTAGGCTTCTCCCAAATAAAACACGGATTAAGAGACGAACAAGGCAGACATATTATACCAAGGGGGTTTGTTATCAATACTAATGATCATAAAGGAGAGGTCTTTTTTAAAAGTGATGATTATGCAAGACAGGTTAGAATGGGTGCAAACCACCAAGTAATACGTTTAGAACTGGGTAAAGTAAGTAAATTTCCTGGAGGTAATGTAGAGCCAAAGTATTTATTGAAGTTAGATTCTTTAGTCGCTTTAGGTAAAAATCACGATATAAAAACAGTCTTTAAAATGACAGTTTATGGAGTGGATAAGTTTTTGTGGGAGGAATTTTGGGAGAATAAAAACGACCAGCAATACACAACTTATATTAATGCTTGGAAAGTTATTTGGGAAAGATTTAAAGATGAGCCTTACGTTTTGGGTTACGATATTGTGAATGAGCCTAGAAAGTTAAAAATGAAACTTTCGTATAAAGATTTAACAGATAAATATCTTATTCCTTTATATCAAAGAATTATTGATGAAAGCCACAAGATAAATCCCGATAAAAAGATTTTATTTCAATCTATTTTTATGAATAAAGGTGAAAAAATAGACAACAATCAATATGCAGAAATAACATCACCTATTCATCGTAAAAACATCATTTTTGCACCTCATATTTATCAAAGTAATGTAGATTTTATCCAAAAAAATATGGATCGTTTTGACAAAGAGTCAGAGATGTTAAAAGCGCCAATTTTAATTGGAGAATGGGGTTTTCCAACCTTTGCAAGAACAGATACTACTTTAGTTGGCAATTGGGGACAGTTAAAATACAGAGAAATGTATATTAGAACTGCAGAGGTCTTTGATAAAATGGGTGTAGGTTCTATTAAAGCGTGGTTTTTAGGGAATAGAACTATGCAAAATTTTCTAAAACCTGGTCCATCAACTTGGTCTATTTTTAGTGATAAAACAGATGCTGGAACAGTTGAACGTAAGTACATTACAGATATTATAGCTCGACCATTTCCACAAGCAATTGCAGGAGATATTCAATCGTTTTTCTTCAATTTTGCAAAAAGAGAATTAGATATCAATATTATTGCTGATAATAGTAAAGGAGCTTCAAAAATATTTATTGGAGCCAACAGACATTATCCAGATGGTTTTTCTATTATTATAAATAATGATTTTGTAATGTATTACAATCCTTTAAAAAATGTTGGTTTAGAAGTGTATAAAACAACAAAAGACGCTAACCCTTCAGATTTTATTTGGGATGCAAAAACTCAAAAACTCATTGTTTTAAAATGGGGGAAAGACAACACAAATTATAATATAAAAATAGTCCCTGGACTTCTAAATTTTTAAATTTAAAAGATTACTCAGAAAATTTAAATTAATTTTTACACTAACAAGTGTAATATTTTAGTTAAGCCCTGATTTAAATTCGCTAAACATATCTTTTATAATTTCTTTCGTATTTCCTTCTTTAAGGCTTTCAAATGATACATAACCACGATAATTACTGGATTGTATTATTTTAGCAATTCGCTTTAAATCAGCAGGAACTTTGGTGCTGTCTTTTTGTTTAATATGTTCTTTTACAAAGTAATAGTTTGCATAGGGAGCAAGATTTTCAATTTCTCTATAGGTGTCATCAGAAGGTAAACTTCCACAATCTAAAATTAAGCCAAACCAATCAGAATTTACTTTTTCAAGCACATCTATAATTTCATCACTGGTAAATAAAAATTCATCATGATTCTGCAAACCAACAATAACACCATTAAGTTCGCCATATTTAGCACATGTTTTAAAATCATTTAACATCCATTGCTTTACGTCTTGTTTTGAATAGTTTTTGTTTTTATGTCTTCCAGTAAAAACTCTCATTATTGGAGATCCTATTTTAGAAGAAACTTGCAACCAGTTTTTAATTAGTTCTATGTCATTATTTCTTTTTGCGAGATTTGGAGTAGCAAAGTCATTTCTAACACCTGTCCATGAAATATCAAGTCCTAATTCAAGAGCTTTTCTTTTTAAATCAAAAAGTTCTTTGTTTGATGGTGCTTCTGGATAAGAATTGAAATAATAACCTGTTAAATCTATAGCATCTAAACCAATATTTGCTGCATATTCCATCATATCATAAAAAGTCATTTCACCATTTCTAAGTTCAGTATTAAATGAATAAGCATTAATACTGTATTGAAGTCTTGATGTCTTTTTTTTATCTAAAAGATTGGTATGAGCCATTAGTCTGTTAGTACCTAAAAATAGAGGTGCTAATACTAAATTTTTTAAAACGTTTCTTCGTGTTGTTTTCATAATAATGATGTTTAAATACAAGTTGAATTATTGCTTTTATGTTTCAGATAGTTTTACAATGTTTTTCCAAATGCTTTCGTTTACAAGAATGCTTTCTTTCAAATTTTTTGCTCTTTTTTGTTTACTCTGTTCTCCTGGATAGTAAATTTTTTCTCCAGGATTTATCGTTTCTACATCTTGCGTAAAATCAATGATTTCATCTATCAGCTTTTCTTGTAGTCCATTATCTTTAAACACTTCAGGATAAATACAGATATAAACTTGAGAAATGGCAGTCTCTATCTCTTTTGAACTTATTTCGGCTGTCGAGTTTCCACCAGATAATAAAGTGGCTAGCATATCTAGTACCATAGAAAGGGCAGAGCCTTTCCAATAACCGATTGGCAATCCTCGCTCTTTTAATAATATTTTCTCAGGATCATTAGAAAGTTCATTATTATCATCCCAACCACCATTGTAAGGTAATTTTTCTCCTTTTAATTTATAATCGTTAATCTTACCGAATGAAAATTGTGAAATCGCCATATCTAATATAACGTGTCCTTTTTTTCTGGGTATAGATACAACAAAAGGGTTATTTCCTATTCTGCTATCTTTTCCACCCCAAGGTGGCATATTTGGTTTTGTATTTGTAAAAAGTATAGAAATGCAATTGGCATTAGCGGCTTGTTTTCCATACGTTCCACCCCTCATCCAATGATTGGTGTTACGCAATGCTACCATTCCCATTCCATTTTGTTTTGCCAATTCTATAGCTCTGTTTGTGCATCTTGTTGCATTTACAATTCCAGAACCAAGGTTTCCATCCCAACGTTCTATATTACCAAAAGAAGCTACTTTCTCTGCTTCAGCATCAATATTAATGATTCCTTTTTCTACATATTCAATAAAAAGAGGCACTCGATTAATTCCATGAGAGCTTACACCATCTAAAGTACTTTCTGTAAATACATTTGCAAGTAGTATAGCCTTTTCTTGGCTAAATTTATACTTTCTAAAAAGCTCGTAAAGAACTTTTTGCATGTTTTCAGTTGTAATTCGCATAAATATCAGTCTCTATTTTTATAATTGTCTTTTAAATTTTCGTGGTAATTTTTTAATGGATTTTATTTGAATGTTTTTATAAAAAACTTCAGCTGCTTCAGACTGTATTTGAATACGACCTTTGGTTAGCGGTACAATTTTACCATCATTATTTTTATATCTAGAATTATACAGAGCCATAACAACTTTACCATTTACGATGTGATAACTTGTACCTTCAAAACAAATTAACTCTAAAGTATTCCATTCTCCATGAGGTTTTTCGTTATCAAAACCTTTATTTGCGTGATTTGGTGGGAATTTTTGCAAACTCGAAAACGGATTTAACATAGCATTTTTAACATAAGTAAATTCCTTTTCATTCGATTTCTTTTCTGATGGAATATTAACCAACGTTCCACCTAAACCATAATAATCTCCTAAATCTCCTTCTTGAACTTGAAATTCTTGTGATGACATCCAAACATTCCAAAAAGTATCATTTGGTCCATAAGAGTGATACAAAATACCACTATCTCTTTGTTTTAAAAGTCTTGGTTCCCAAACTTTTTCACCCCATTTAAACTGTAATTTTAAATGATAGTTTTCATATTCTTGTTTGCTAGTTAAAGCGCCATAAATTTCACCGGAAATATGTAAAATGTTTTCACCACTTTCTTCTTTAAATGTAAAAACATTTTTGGGGTCATTATTTAAACCTAGAGGTTTTCCTTTTTTGCCATCACTTTTAGCATCCACATTTTCTAAACTTTTAACAGTTTTATGGGGAACTCCTATAAATACATCCCAATTTTTGGTGTAATTACCTTCAAAAAGGTTAGTCCATTTTTTTGTTGATGGTTTTTTTACTTGTGCTGTATTTGCAGCCCAAAGAATTCCACCTTTTATCATTTTTTGGAAACGAATATCTGCATATGATTCATCAGTATGTCCTAAACCTGTGTAAAAAATTCGTCCACCATTATAATGATGATACCATGTAATAGGATGATTTTTAGTGTTCATCTTTTTACCTTTATAAGAAGTTTCATCAACAGAAACCAAAACATTTGCGTGCTTTGCAACAGGTTTTTTAAAATTATACCATTCGTCTTTAAATACTTCTTCTTTTTGTAAATGACTTATTGCAGGATGCTCACTTTCTTGATGTATAAACACTTTTGCATTTTGCACTTTCGGATGATTTTTAAATGTAGCACCAACCAAATTTGTAAACCAAGGCCATTGTTCTTCTGTGTTAGATGCAGCGTGAATCCCTACAAAACCATTTCCGTTAGCAATGTATTTCTTAAAAGCTTTTTTTTGATTTTCATTAAACAAATTTCCAGTAGTATTTAAGAAAACAACAACATTGTAGTTTGATAAATTTTCTTTAGAAAAATCATTGCTATTTTCTGAAAAATCAATTTTCCAGTTGGTTACTTTTTTTAAATTGATAAAATAATTGATTCCAGAAGGAATCGATTTATGTCTAAAACCATTTGTTTTAGTAAATACTAAAATTTCTGGATTATTTTGTTGTGATATTGCTGCAAAAAAAGTGAATAAACATAAAATTAGAATTACTGTTTTTTTAAATTTCATTAGAAATGTTTTTAAAAGAGGCGGTTTTTAAAGATATACAATTTTGAATTTTTATATATAACTGATATCCTGCTCTGTCCTGACATTCTGGTTCAATTGCACCTTACAGTACAGGACAGAAATATATCCAAGTTTTAATAGAATTGATTTCTATAAAATTAACATCAAATGAGAAGTGTATTAGTCCTGATTTTAATGAGTTTTGCATTCATATTAAAAGCTCAAAATATACGTCATATAGAAACCATAAACGATAATTGGGATTTTTATAAAGGTAAAATTGAAAATCCTTTTTCTAATGATGGATCTCGTAGTTGGGAAAAAGTAACCATTCCACATTCTTGGAATACACAAGATATTCTTGATGATGAAGATGGGTATTACAGAGGAGATGGTTGGTACAAAAAGACGATGGTGATTCCAGAGGTTTATGAGAATCAGCAAGTATTTTTACTATTTGAGGCTGCAAATCAATTAACTACTTTATATGTAAATGGTAAAGAAATTGGAGAAAATCATATTGGAGGTTATACCACTTTTACAAGAGATATTACATCAGCAATAAAGAAAGGAAACAATGAAATTACTGTAAAAGTAAACAATGCGCATAATGATGAAATTGTACCTCAGTCTGCAGATTTTTCTTTTTATGGCGGAATTTATAGAGACATTAAATTAATTATCACAAAACCGATTCATTTTGAAGTTGCGAATCTAGGAGCAAATGCCATTTTTATTAGAACTCCAGTGGTTTCAGAAAGCACTGTAAAAGTGACTGTACAATCTAAATTAGTTCGTCCCAAAAAAGGAAAATACTATGTGCAACAAACCTTGTTTGATGCAGATTATAATATAGTAAAACGAATCAAATCAAAATCGGTTTTTGAGAAAGATGATTTTTCAGAATTTTCTGTCGAAAATCCAAAATTATGGTCTCCAGAGAATCCGTATTTGTATAAATTGGTATCTGAAATTGTAGATAAAAAAGGTGTTGTTTATGACAGACTAGAAAATCCAGTAGGTTTCAGATGGTTTCATTTTGATGCCAAAAAAGGATTTTCAATCAATGGAAAATCAACCAAATTAATAGGTACAAATAGACATCAAGATTTTTTAGGGAAAGCAAATGCACTAAGTGATGAGATCCATAGAAAAGATATGCAATTACTGAAAGAAATGGGAATCAATTTTTTACGCATTGCCCATTATCCACAAGATCCTGCCATTTTAGAAATGTGTAATAAATATGGTTTTATAACCACGTTAGAAATCCCTTTTGTAGATAAGGCTGCAGCAAATGAAGCAGGGAAACAAAATAGTGTAAATATGCTAAAAGAGGCAATTCGTTTTAATTATAACAATCCTGCAATTGTAGCTTGGAATTTAGGAAATGAAACCACAATGAAAGCTCCTGATAAATTAGGAGAAACCTACACCAAACACTTTATAGAAACGCATAAAGTTTTGGCAGAAACGATTAAAGCAGAAGACCAAACACGTTATTCGTACTCAGTTTTTTTTAGAGAACCAGCGTATCAACATAAATTAGGCATCAGAAATACGCAGTTGGTAGGTTACAACAAATATTATGCTTGGTATAGAGACGAATTGGAAGATGTTGATAAACTATTAAGAGATTTAGTAAAACGTACCTTAGCTTTAGATCCTGATAAACCCTTTATTTTAAGTGAATATGGTGGAGGTGCAGATCCAAGATTAAGAACCTACAATCCAACACGTTTTGATTTTAGTGTAGAATATCAATTTCTATTGCACAAATCATATATGAAAGCTATTTTGGAAATTCCAGAAATCGTTGGTGCAAATGTTTGGAATTATGCTGACTTTCAGGTAGAACATAGAAAAGATGCAGTGCCTCATATCAATAATAAAGGTTTGGTGTCAGCAGATAGAAAAAAGAAAGATGCATATTACTTGTATCAAGCTTTATTGAAAAAAACTCCTTTTGTAGCGATAGCTTCAAAAGGATGGAGAAAAAGAGCAGGTATTGCAGATGAGATTGATGGACAAGTAGCAACACAACCTATTACTGTTGTTGGAAATGGGAATGATGTAGAATTATTAATCAATGGAAAATCATTAGGGAAACAAAAATTCGATTTTTCCACAGTCACTTTTAAAGTACCATTTAAACAAGGACAAAATTTAATTGAAGTTATATCAGAAAGAAATGGAAAAACAATTAAAGATTTCGCGACTATAGATTTTACTTTACAAGCCAAAAACTTAAAAAGCAAATCCAATCCATTTAAAGAAATTGCCATTAATGTAGGTTCCTACTGCTATTTTATTGAACAACATAATCTAGATTATTTATGGATGCCAGATCAGGCATATAAAAAAGGAAGTTTTGGTTATGTTGGTGGTGAGTTTTTAAGAACCAAAACCAGAAGAAGAAATAACATTGGTACAGATGTAAGTATAAAAGGAACAGAAAATGATCCTATTTATCAAACTCAAATGATTGGCATTAATCAATATAAATTTGATGTTCCAAAAGGGACTTACGAGTTGTCTTTATCTATGGCAGAATTAAAAAGTAGAGGAGAAAATATTATGGATATTTTGGTGAATGATAAAAAGGTTTGGGAAAATCTAAACCTAAAGAAAAAGTACGGAAAAGATAGAGGAGTTTCTAAACGTTTTTTAATTTCTGTTGATGATGAAAACGGAATAACTGTAGATTTTAAGCCTGTAAAAGGAAAAACGAGATTAAGTGGTATCAAGTTAAGGAAAGTGAATTAGTTTTTAGTAAAAAATAACAATAGAACATTAACTTCTAAAATTGTAAAAAAGTAAAGATTTGATTGAAATAATAAATAAAACAGTATAGTGCAGGATACTAAATTCTTGCAAAAGTTTTTAATTGCATTAATTAATTAATTATAATCATTTAAATTATGAAAAAACAATTACTCAAATTAACATTATTTGCATTTGTAGTTCTTTTTGGTGCTTCAACTGCTCAAGCTCAAGCATTATGGACTGAAAACGGAATTTATAAAATTTCTACATCTGGTTTATCGCCAAATCTTTACTTAACAATTAACCTATCTGCTGCACAAGGTGCTCCTTTTGTTGAATGGCAACCAGAAATAGCAGGTGATGATGAAACACAACTTTGGACTATAGTAGATCATAGAACTCCAGCTTCTGGTGGATTGATGGAAATTACAGCAAATATTACTGGTGTAGGAACTGTTACCTTATGTACAGGTGATGACTCAGCTCACCCTCTTCAAACGCTAACTGTTAGACCTGGTGAACCAAAAACTGTAGCTCCTGGTGATTATACAGGGCTAGATCAGTTTCAAAGAAGAAAAACTAAAGTTGATGCAAATGGACTTGCTGACGCTGCAGGAAGTAACCCAGCTGCTGGAAACAATGCACTGTTTTTAAGAAATACCATAGGTACTAATTCAAGATATGGTGTTATTCCATCTGCAGCAGGCGAGCCTTTTCAGATGGATGGTGGAGGTATTGATGTTCTTCAATTTCACCTTGTTACATCATTAAGTGTAAATACATTTGATGTTGAGGCATTCACAATTTCTAACCCTGTGAATAATCAGTTAACTATTAAAGGGGCTACTTCTAAAGTAAAGCAAGTTACTTTATTTTCAGTTTTAGGAAATAAAATATTATCACAGTCTGTTAACAGTAATAATCAAGATTTAAATCTTAATGTAAGTGGTTTATCTACAGGTTTATATATTGTAGAGATGACTGGATTTAATGGAGAAAGATTCACAAAAAAAATAATTAAACAATAAGTTTTTAAAAAACTTTAGTTTTTAAAAGTATTTAATCATTCTAACTTTTTATTCTTAAAAGTTAGAATGATTTTTTTTATTAATTAAACTAATAATTATGCAAAGATTAGCTTTTAAGATGAAGTTAAATAAAGGTCAGAAAGAAGAATATATTAAAAGGCACAATGAAATTTGGCCTGAATTAAAGGAGTTATTAAAACAGAATGATGTTAGTGAATATTCTATTTTTTTTGATGAAGACACTCACACATTATTTGCATTTCAAAAAATTTTAGGTAATTCAGGTTCACAAGATTTATCAGATAGTGAAATTGTGAAAAAATGGTGGGATTATATGGCAGATATTATGGAAGTAAATCCAGATAATTCACCTATTTCAGCACCTTTAGAAGAGGTTTTTTATTTACCCTAAATTTGGTGAAATCTGGTTATAATATTTTTTATCAGGACACTCCAAGATGCATTTATTTTTATTAGAACATATCTTCACCAAAAGTTTAGTTAGATTTAAAATGATAAATATTAATTTTAAAAATAGAATAATTCCACTTTTTGTGCTGATGTTGTCTAGTATTTATGCTTATTCTCAAGTTACTTTAGAGAAAGAAGTGAAAATTACAGATATAGGGTTACATTTTAATGGCAGCAAAGTAACAAGTGGTACAAAATTCAATACTGATGATGGAAATAGAAGTTCTTACGATTTTTATTTTGGACGAAACATTTCTGCTCATGGAGATTGTATAAAAACTTATGGAGACTATGTCTTTATGACTTGGTATAGAGGAGGTGAATCAGATCGTCATGTAATGTTAACGCGTTACAATACGATTACTGGTACAAGTGTAGATATAGAGTTTCCTCATAGACATACTGGGTTTCAAAATAAACCTTGGATAGGTGAATCACATAATACTATTGCTGTTGCAATAAGTCCCAAAGATGGTACAATTCATTTATTGTACGATATGCATGCGTACAGTAGAACAAGACCTTCTGATGGTGCTTTATCAAAAGATTATTTTAGATATAGTTATTCAGTAAAAAATGCTGCTTCAGTTTCTGATGCCGATTTCACTCTTGATAAATTTGTAAAAAATTCTAATGGAGGATATAAGCATTTAAGTTTGAATAGTGGGAAAACAGGTTATCCTGTAGAAGAATATTCAAAATATTCTGCATTAACGTATCCACAATTTTTTACAAACGATTTAGGTGACATATTTATGTACATGCGTGAAGGAGGAAATAATAATGGAGCTTATAAGTTTTCTAAATATGATGCCAATACGTCTACTTGGTCAGATTTTACGCACTTTAATGTATTAAATGCTAAAAATCAATCTGGTATAACTTACAATTGGGGTCTTTATGGAAATATGAAGTATGTAAATGGAAAAATAAGAATAGGTTTCCAAAGAAGATTAGCAGATAATAGCGATAAATATTTATATCAAAATGGAGTATATTATGCTTATTCTGATGATCAAAATGGGTTTTCAGATTGGAAAAATCACTCTGGAGAATCTTTTACATTGCCTCTATATGATGCTGATAGGATAAAAGTAATGGAACCAGGAGATTACGTAAATACAACAAAAGAAGATCAAGTATATATAGTAGGTAATTTTGATTGGACAGTAACTGATAATGGAGATGTTCATATTATAAGTAAAGTTCTAGATAGAGAAAATAACGTTACCAAGTATTTACATACCTATAAGCCTTCAGGAGCTACAGAATTTACAACAACCGAAGATTTTACTGGAGGTTCATCAATTTATACTGCTGGCAATGATGTTTTTATTATAGGGCTAAAAAATAATAGAATTTTTGTTCAAAAAACAGAAGGGGGTACTAATAATTTTCAAACGGTATATGAAGCAAGTTCTGGAAGAACCTTTGATCATGGTAGAGTTCATATAGCAAATGGTAAATTATATTATTATTTAATGGAACGAAAGTCAGGTAATGCAATGCCATTATATTTACAAATTATTGACTTAAATATTGTGAGCGAACCTTTCAGAGTTTCTTTGTCATCTCCTTTTGATGGACAAACTTATAATGTAGATGATACAGTAAAATTATCAGCAGATGCTATTGACGAAAATGGCAGTATTACTAAAGTAGAATTTAATGTAAATGGTAATTTAATAGGACAAGATGATACAGAACCATATGCTATTAATTGGATACCAACTAATGAAGGTTCTTATACAATTCAAGCAAAGGCTTATAATGCAAACAATAACGCTGTATCTTCTACTGAAATTACTATAAACGCAGTCACCTTTAATCCAAATGATTTAGCAGAAAAGATATATAGATTAAAAAATGTAGCTACAGGGAAATACCTAAAATCATCAGGTTCTAATGTAGTACCTAGCGATTATATTGCTGGAGATGATGCCTTAAATTGGAAATTTGTTAAAACTAATATTGATGCTAAAGAATATTATAACATAGATAGCGAAGTTAGAGGTGTTTTAAGAGGTGCTGGTTCTGGAGCAGGTAGTGCTATTATTAGTACAGAAAGAGCGTCACCTAATAGTGATGTAGATAAAGTTTGGACATCTACATATATTGAAAGTGAAGATGTCTATAGGTTTAGTGTAAGAGATTCTAATAACTTTCTTTATCATCAAGATGATAACAAGTTTTATAATATTGTTGCAGATATAAATGATACAAGAAGTAAATGGAAACTTGAATTGGCAAACAATTCTCCTCTCAGTATTGATGATAATGTATTCAAATCAGCATCAATAAAGGTGTATCCAAACCCAACAAATGGTAATTTTACAATTGCTGTTAATGGTATAAATAAAGCACATATTAAAATTTATAATCTTATAGGAAAGTTGATTTATGAAACCTCTATAGAGAAAAAAACTACATTAATTAATAATTATGGTAGATTCAAATCAGGTCTTTATTTAGTTAGAGTTTTAGCGGATAATAATAAAGTATTTAACCAAAAGCTTATTATAGAGTAATAGTTAGAATTTTTTAATATTTAGATTAGAAGAAGGTAATAATTAATATTGTTACCTTTTTTTTTGATATAAATTTAAGGACAGGTCAGGATAGTTTTTAAGAAAAAAAATAAAATCTTGTTAGTTTATTTTAATTGAATGCTAATTTTTGAAACCCTCTTGAGAACAATGTTAGGAAATATAAATTTTAGATGTTTTTTTTACGTAATAAGCTGTTTCACTTTTTTAAGTTTACAATCTTGTCAAGAAAAAGCTATTTTAGATTCAGCCCAAAACTTAACCATTTCAGAAGGTTTTAAAAATCCTTTGGGCTTTTATGATGCAACTCCAAATTTTTCGTGGAAATTACCAGTATCAGAAAATGTAAAAAGTCAATCTTCTTACCAAATTGTTGTAGCTAGTAATCCAGATTTATTACCAAATAATCCAGATTTATGGGACTCAGAAAAGCAAACTACTGATCAATCTGTTTGGGTAAAATATAATGGTAAAAAATTAGAGTCTCGCCAAAAAGCATATTGGCAGGTACGTTATTGGAATCAAGATAAAAATATTTCCGAATGGAGTGATGTCAATCATTTTGAACTTGGTTTATTAAAAAACTCAGATTGGAAAGCAAAATGGACAGGATTAGATACAGCAAAAGATAGTATCAAAGGAGTTCGTAAATTTTTAATGCACAGACCACAATACTTACGTAAAGGGTTTGAACTACCAAACGATGTTGAAAAAGCTAGATTATACATCACCTCAAAAGGTGTTTTTGATGTGCATTTAAATGGAAATGATGTTAGTGATGATGTGTTAACTCCTGGTTGGACGCCTTACAACAAGCGTATAGAAACCTTAACGTATGATGTAACAGAGATGTTATCTTTAGGTAAAAATATAATTGCTGTTGAATTAGCTTCTGGGTGGCATTCAGGTAGAATAAGTAGAGGAAAAGCTGTTTATGAAAATTTTGCTTCACCAAAAGTTTTATGTCAATTAGAAGTTACTTTAAAAGACGGTTCTAAAAAAACAATTATTTCTGATGAAACTTGGAAAGGAACCACAAATGGCCCTATTAGATTGGCAGGTTTGTACGATGGAGAAGTGTATGATGCAAATTTAGAAATGCCAAATTGGAACACAGCATCTTTTAAAGATGCATCTTGGAAAAACACAGAAATAGAAGCTATTGCAGATAGCGTAAAATTAGAACCAAAACGCCATACAACAGTAAAACAAATGGTTGTTTTAGACGATGCAGAAATTGTAACAGCTACAAATAAATCTGTTGTTTTTAATTTAAAACAAAATATGGTGGGTGTACCAAAAGTAACAGTGCCTATGAAAAAAGGAGACACCTTAACCCTTCGTTTTTCTGAAATGTTATTGTCAGACAATACGTTTTATACCAAAAACTATCGTTCAGCAAAATCTACAGATTATTACATTGCTGCAAAAGATGGCGTTATAGAATATACACCAAAATTTACCTTTCACGGTTTTCAATATATTGAGTTATCGGGTTTTGATGCATCAGCAGAACCAAATACAAGTTGGGTAAAAGGACTTGTACAACATTCAAATTTTGAAAAAAATGGAACATTTACTTCTTCGCACAATAAATTAAATCAACTACAAAGCAACATTACTTGGGGTTTACGAGATAATTTACTAGACATTCCAACAGATTGTCCACAACGTGACGAACGTTTAGGATGGACAGGAGATGCACAAGTTATTTCGCCAACGGCTATGTATAATTTTAAAATGCACGCCTTTTGGACAGCTTGGTTGCAAAGTATGCGAGAAACACAATCTGAGCACGATAATGGTTTAATTCCTTTTATAATTCCTGATGTGTTACAAAATAATAGAGCCAGTTCTGGTTGGGGAGACGCCTGTGTTATCATTCCTTGGGATATTTATAAAACTACAGGAGATAAAAGAGTGCTAGAAGAAAATTTTGAAATGGCTAAAAAATGGGTAGGATATTACCAGTCTAAATCAAATAATTACATTCCAACCATACATTCTTTTAGAGATTGGTTGCAACCCTACCCAGAAAAAATTGGAAAAACTGGAAATAGAGGCGACACACCAGGAAGTTTTGTAAATACGGCTTATTTTGCGCATTCAGCACATTTAGTTTCTAAAATTGCAGGTGTTTTGGGTAAAGCTGATGATGAGAAAAAATATAAAAATTTATATAAAGAAATCGCTTTAGCTTTTGAAAACAAGTTTTTTGATAAGAACGGAAAATATCAAAATAAAAAGCAAACACAAACCAGTTATTTATTAGCCATTTATTTTGATTTATTACAACCAGAAACTAAAGTAAAAGCGCAAAAACATTTGCTAGAAACTATTAAAAATGCAGACAATCACTTGGGTACAGGGTTCTTAGGAACACCAATTTTACCAAAAGTGTTGGATGATATGGGCGAGATCGAGTTGATGTATAAAATCTTGTTTAAAGAAACTTATCCTTCTTGGTTTTACTCTATCAATCAAGGAGCAACCACAATGTGGGAACGTTGGAATAGCTTTAGTAAAGAAGGTGGTTACAATCCACAAAGTATGAATAGCTTAAACCATTACGCATATGGTGCTGTTGGGCAATGGATGTACGAACGTATTGCAGGATTATCGGCTTTAGAACCTGGTTACAAGAAAATCAAAATTGCACCAATTCCTAATCAACCACTAACTTCTGCAGAAGCAAGTGTAAATACACCTTATGGCAAAGCATCCTCTTCTTGGAAAATTGAGAATGATGTATTTTATTTAGAGGCAACGATTCCTTCAAATACCACTGCAGAAATTCATTTTCCAGAGATATCAAATAGTAAAAAACAAGAGATAAAAACAGTAAGCGCAGGTACTTATCAATTTCAAATTAAATTAGATTCTAATGAATAATTCATTTCAACAAAAAGCATTTTTATTCACATTATTATGTGTTGTTTTTTTTAGTGTAACTTCTTGTAGTCAAAAAGAAACTTTAGAAAAAGCAAATGATTTAACGGTTTCTGAAGGGTTTAAAAATCCGTTAGGATTTTATAACGCATCTCCAACATTTTCTTGGAAACTACCAGTTGCAGAAAATGTTAAGCATCAGTCAGCATATCACATTGTAGTTGCATCTAGTGAAGATTTGTTACCCGATAATGCCGATTTATGGGATTCTGGGAAACAAATTACAGACCAGTCTGTTTGGGTAAAATATGAAGGCAAACCCCTAGAGTCTCGCCAAAAAGTATATTGGCAGGTAAAGTATTGGAATCAAGACAAAGAGGCCTCTTTTTGGAGTGATATCAATCATTTTGAACTAGGTTTACTAAATAACTCAGACTGGAGAGCAAAGTGGATTGGTTTAGATACCAAAAAAGAAAAAGTTATTGGTACTCAAAAAAATATATTGCATAGACCACAATATTTACGCAAAAATTTTCAACTGTCTAATGCTGTAGCATCAGCAAGATTATACATTACAGCCAAAGGTGTTTTTGATGTCTCTATAAATGGAGAAAATGTAAGTGAAGATGTAATGCCTCCAGGTTACACGCCTTATATAAAACGTATCGAAACCATTACTTATGATGTTACTGGTGTCATAGAATCTGGACAAAATACCATTGGTGTAGAATTAGCTGCAGGATGGCATTCTGGACGTTTGGGTTGGATGAAAGAGTATTGGCTAGATACTGAAACTCCTAAAATGATTTGCCAATTAGAATTGACAATGAAAGATGGTTCAAAAGAAGTAATAATTTCTGATGATAGTTGGAAAGGAACTACAAATGGGCCCATACGTTTGGCTAGTATTTATGATGGAGAAACGTACGATGCCAATTTAGAGATACCAAATTGGACAACTAATAATTTTAATGATAAGAAGTGGCAATCTGTAAATGCATTTTCTATTTCTGATAACATTCGTTTAGAACCCAAAAGACATACCACTGTAAAATCAAAAATAGAACTCCCTACAAAACAAGTTATAGAAAAAGATGGTGCTGTAATTTTTGATTTAAAACAAAATATGGTAGGTGTTCCATTGTTAAAAGTGCCAATGAAAAAAGGACAAACACTAAAAATTAGATTTGCAGAAATGTTATCTCCTGATGGTTCTTTTTACACAAAAAATTATAGAACAGCAGAATCTACAAATTATTATACAGCTTCTAAGGATGGCGTTATAGAATGGATGCCAAAATTTACCTTTCACGGTTTTCGTTATTTAGAATTAAGTGGGTTTGATGTTTCAAAAGAACCAACTACAGACTGGGTAACAGGTATTGTTCAATATTCAGATTTTGAAAAGAATGGAACATTTACTTCTTCACATAAAAAGTTGAATCAACTACAAAGTAATATTGTTTGGGGTTTAAGAGGAAACTTTTTTGATATCCCAACAGATTGTCCACAGCGTGATGAAAGAATGGGTTGGACAGGTGATGCACAAGTATTTGGGCCAACATCTATGTTTAATGCAGACGTATATAAATTCTGGGCAAGTTGGATGCAAAGTGTACGAGAATCGCAATATGACAATGGGGGAGTGCCTTGGGTGGTACCAGATGTGTTATTCAATAAAAAAGTAAGTGCAGGTTGGGGAGATGTATGTACCATAATTCCTTGGAAAATTTATCTAAGAACTGGAGATAAAAGAATTTTAGAAGAAAATTTTGAAATGATGAAAGCGTGGGTTGGTTATCACCAAGATAATTCTAAAAATATGATTTCTAAAATGGGCTTTTTTGCAGATTGGTTGCAGCCTTACCCAGAAAATGGAGATAATAGAGGAGATACCAAACTCAATGTAATTGGCACTGCATTTTTTGCAAGATCTGCTATGCTAACTGCAAAAACAGCTAAGGCTTTAGGTAAAGATAATGAGTACAAGAATTATCATGATTTGTATAAGAAAGTTGCAAAAAAGTTCAGCAATCATTTTTTTAACGAAGATGGAACCGTAAAAAATGCAACAGAAACTCAAACTACTTATTTGTTGGCTTTGGCTTTTGATTTGTTACCTGAACAAAAACAAAAAGGAGCTAAAGAACAATTATTAAAAAAGATTGAAGAGGCTGATTATCATTTAAGAACAGGATTTTTGGGGACTCCTTTATTATCAGAAGTTTTAGATGAAACAGGAGAAATAGATTTAATGTATAAACTTCTATTTAATGAAACTTATCCATCTTGGTTTTATTCTATAAATCAAGGAGCAACCACTATTTGGGAACGTTGGAATAGTTATAGTAAAAAAGAAGGTTTTAATCCGCAAAATATGAATAGTTTAAATCATTATGCTTATGGAGCCATAGGTGAGTGGATGTACGAAAGAATAGGAGCAATAGCTCCATTAGAAGCGGGGTATAAAGTAATTCGTATTGCTCCTAAACCAAGAAATCCATTAACATCAGCATCTGCAGAATTAAATACACCTTATGGCAAAGCTGCTTCGTCTTGGAAAATAAAAGAAGAAAAGTTTATACTTAATATTACAATTCCACCAAATACTACAGCTAAGGTTTTAGTACCTGGAATTATGGTAAGTTTTAATGAAAATGAGTTCATCAAAAAAAGTAATCAAACAAAAGAAAATACAGAATTCTTAGTGCAACCAGGTAATTATCAATTCGTTTCAAAATTGTAATTGTATGAAGTTGAAAAAGTAGAATAAAAATTTCTAAAATTATAAAATGAAAAAAGTAGTATTCATAATTTGTTTATTAATAAATGCAAAGAGCTCGTTATTTTCTCAGTCCCAAGAATCACCAAATATACTAGTCTTTTATATTGATGATTTACGAGCAGAATTAGGTTGTTATGGCAGTCAAACCGCAATTACACCAAATATCGATAAACTAGCAACAGAAGGTGTGCTATTTAACAAAGCTTATACCCAACAGGCTATTTGTGCTCCATCAAGAATGAGTACATTAACAGGTTTACGACCTGAAACTTTAGGAATATATAGCATTTTTACACCTTTGCGTAAAGTACATAAAGATGTGGTTACCTTACCTCAATTATTCAAGCAAAATGGTTATAAAACCATCAGTACTGGTAAAGTTTATCATCATTTTGTAGATGATAAGGAAAGTTGGACAGATTTAGTATCAAGACCACAAAATAAGTACTTAAAAACTAAGAGTTTAAAGGCAATTGCAGATTTAAAAGCGGGAGGTAAAAAAAATCCAAAAGGACCTGCTTTTGAAGATGCTGATGTTGCAGATGATGGATATAAAGATGGTGTTGTTGCCAAAGATGCAATAAAAATGTTACACAAATATAAAGATGATAAATTCTTGCTATTTGTTGGTTTTATGAAACCGCATTTACCTTTTAATGCTCCAAAAAAATACTGGGATTTGCATGATAAAAACAAGTTTGATATACCATCCAAAGACAAACCAGAAGGAATGTACAGATTAGCTTTAAGTAAATGGGGTGAGTTAAAAAATTACCATGGTATACCAAAAGAAGATCCTTTGAATGATGACATTACAAGGACATTAATTCATGGGTATCATGCTGCTGTTAGTTATATGGATGCTCAAGTGGGTAAGGTAATTAAAACTTTAGAAGAGTTGGATTTAAGAAAAAACACTATGGTTATTTTTATGAGTGATCATGGATATAAAATTGGCGAATACGGAGCTTGGTGTAAACATTCTAATGTAGAAATAGATGTAAGAGTTCCTTTAATTATTAGTAGAGAAACCAATTATAAGAAAAGAAAAACAGGTAAAACGTCAGATGCTTTAGTAGAAAATGTAGATATTTTTCCAACTTTAATTGATTTATGTGGATTAGAAGGTCCAAAATTTGATGGAAAAAGTATTCTTCCTGTTATTAATAAACCAAATAAAATTTGGGATAAAATAGCTACCAGTGTTTATGCAAGAGGTAAAAAAATAATGGGTGTTACAGCAACTGATGGTAAATGGAGGTATACAGAGTGGAGAAATTCTGTAACCAATGAAATTTTACAAGCAGAATTATATGAACATAAAAAAAGTTTATTGTCTTTCGTAAACTTATCAGGTATTAAAAAATATTCTAAAATAGAAAAGCAAATGAAGGTGCTTCTGGAAAAACAATTCCCAAGAAATGCACCACCTTTTCCACAAAATGACAAACCGAGAAAATAACAGAAAGTTCAAAAAATATCAATATGGTATACAAAAGTGTTAAAAAACTTTTGGTTACCCTATTTCAGATTTTTAATTTTTTAACCTAGCCTATTTTTATCATAGTTAAAACAATGCAAATTATGGTAGATTTAATTCACTTAGACCCAAACTCAGTTGTCCCAAAGTATTTACAGATTATTGATGCAATAGTTCATCATATAACTATAGGAAATATTAAAATTGGTGATAAAATTCCATCTATTAATAAACTGAGTCAGGATATTTATTTATCTAGAGATACTGTTGAAAGAGCCTACAGCGTATTAAAAAAACGAAAAGTATTAGTTACTGTTCAAGGTAAAGGTACTTATATAGTAGATACTGATTCAATAGCTAAACCAAAAGTTCTATTTTTCGTAAATAAACTTAGTCCTTATAAAACTAAAATCTTCAATTCATTTATCAACAAATTGGGAGATAATTATAAAGTAGACTTACATAGTTATCACTCTGATGAATCATTATTTTTAGAATTAATGGAGAAATATAAATCTTCATATGACTACTTTGTAATTGCTCCTCATTTTAGAAATAAAGATTTAACTCACATAAGTACTACTGAAAAAGTAACCAAGGTGATTAATAAAATACCCAAAGAAAATTTAATTTTATTAGATAATTGTGATTATGATATACAAGGTGACTTTAATGAAGTATATCAAGATTTTAAAAAGGATATTTTTTCTGCTCTAGAACAGGCTAAAGGTAGTTTGGCCAAATATAATAAGCTAACAATTGTATACCCAAGAACTTCTTTTTACCCTTATCCTAAAAGTATTTTAGATGGATTGCAAAATTATTGTATCCAAAATAATTTTAAATTTGAAATTATTGAGGAGGTTACTGATGGAACAGAAGTAGAATCTAAAAATTTATTTATAACACTAGAGGATAATGATTTAGTAAAGGTTGTAAATAAAATTAGAAGTAGTAAATATAATCTTGGTAAAGATGTTGGTGTAATTTCTTATAATGATAGTCCATTAAAACAATTGTTAGGAATAACAGTAATAAGTGCTAATTTTGAAACTATGGGTAATCAAGCTGCCAATATTATTTTAGATCAGAAAAAAGGAAAAAGAAAAATTCCTATCAATATTATTAAAAGAGAATCTATGTAACTACTTTTCTTAGATTAAATAATAAAAGGGAGTCTATTTTTAGGCTTCCTTTTTTTATGAATTTTGTTCTCAATTAAAATGTATTCTTTAACTTAGGACATCGTTTAATACTTATAAGCTTAAATTAGTTTTTAATGAAACAGAAACTATTTTTATTACAATTAATATTTTTTACAAACTGTCTATTTGCACAAGTAAGTGAATTTAATTTTAGAAGTTTGAATATTTCTGATGGGTTGTCGAACAACACTATTTCATCAATATATGAAGATAAATTTGGGCAAATATGGTTAGGTTCAAATAACGGATTAAATAAATACAATGGAAAAGAGTTTACAGTTTACAGAAATATTCCAAGAAATAAATTTAGCATAAGTAATAGTACAGTAAATGACATTCTAGTAGATAAAGATGGATATATATGGGTAGGAACTATCAATGGTCTTAATAAATATGATCCAGAGAAAAATCTTTTTACTCGCTATTATAGAAGACCTTCAAATAGATTTTCTTTAACTAATAGCTTAATTATTTGTAGCCTAGAAATGCCTAAAGGAAACATTTGGTTTGGTACTGGAAATGGAGTTTCTATATATGATAAAAAACAAGAAAAATTTAAAAGATTTTTACAGGGCAATTCTAATAAAACTACTAGATCAATCCATGATATTTATCGAGACAAAAAACATAGAATTTGGCTTGCTACTAATACAGGTATAATTAAAGTGGTTTTAGATGAGAATAAAAAATTCGTCACTAAAGAATATAAATTAAACCCTAAAATAACAAACTTTAGTGTTAACAGTATTTTGCAAATTACTCCAGATTTAATTGGTCTAGGTACTAAGTTCGACGGTTTTCTATATTTTAATACAAATACAGAAAAATTCATTCAACCTAAAGAATTAGATGTGCTCAAAAACTTGGATGTAAGAGATTTAGAGTTTGATAATGATAAGAATTTATGGATAGCTACAAATAAAGGTCTTTTCATAATAACACCAGAAAAGAAAACTATTTCAATAAAAAAAAGAGTTCAAAAAGGTAATAGAGGAATTCGTAGTTTCATTAGAAAAATTTATAAAGATAAAAATGGAATAATGTGGTTGGGTACTCAAAATCAAGGGGTAATCACATGGGATAAATCCTATCAGAATTTTTCACACTTTAAAAATGATAATTTAGATAATAACATTACTAATGATATTGTAACTGACTTTAAAAATAATATATACTTTGGTACAGAAGAGGGTGTCATAAATGTATTAGATTCTAAAGGGAGAATCGATGAAATTTATCATATAAATGGCTCCATTAAATCAATGTGCTTTTACAAAGATAAATTATTAATAGGAACACAAAACCAAGGTATTATTACTTATGATATCAAGCTGAACTCAATTCGTAATAATATAATATCTAAGGATTTGAATAATTTATTACAGAATGCGATTATTTATGATATTAAAATAGATGCTAACAATAAATTACTAATTGGAACCTTTGGTAATGGTCTAATCAGGTATAATTTATTAAATAAAAAAATTGAATCTTTTAACAGATCTAGAATTGCAACTAACATTGTTAAAAGTATTGCTGTAGATAAAAATAATAATATTGTTATAGGAGGTCTTGGAGGAGTAACTAAGATAGAATTTAATCATAATAAAGACCCTGAATTTAAAAATTACCTTAATGATAAGATTTTTACCACTTTTAATGTAAATGTAGTATTTAATGATTCTAATAATGTTAATTGGGTAGGCACATACACTAGAGGTTTATTTCGTATTGAAGGAAAAAAAATAAAACACATTAGAATGCTTGCTCGAAATAAGTTTTCAACAGTTAATTCTATTTTAGAAGATACTAAGGGAAATTTATGGTTAAGTACAGATATAGGAATCTTAAAATACAACCCAAAAACTGAAAAAAGTTTTTTATACAATCAAAACAATATTCTTGTAAATAATGTTTTTAGGCCAAATTCAGGTTTAAGTATTGATAATCAGTTGTATTTTGGACATTTAGATGGTATTACCACATTTAATCCTGAAAAAATTATTAAAGTTAAGAAGGTACCTAAGGTTATATTATCAGAATTAAAAATTAAAAACGAAAAAGTTACTATTAATGGAGATAATGGTATACTATCTAAAGATTTGAAATATACTAATGTTTTGAAACTAGATCATAATAACTCTAATTTTTCCATTAGTTATGCGCTTCCAAATTATTTGAATTCTCCTGGAAATAGATACGCTTATCGTTTACAAGGTTTAGATGACACCTGGATGTATACCAAACAAACAGAAGCATTTTTTACACTGCAAAATGCTGGCACCTATGAATTCCAGGTAAAAGGTGCAAATCATGAAAATGTATGGAATAATAAACATACCAAAATTAAGATAATTATTCAACCTGCACCATGGAAAACTTGGTGGGCTTATTCAATATATATAATACTACTTTTTTCTGTTTTTTATAGCATTATGTGGTTTGCACAATCTAAGTCAAGATTAAAAGATAAGTTAGAACTAGAATATATTGCACATAAAAAAGGCGAAGAATTAAACAAAGCTAAACTCCAGTTTTTCACAAATATTTCCCATGAGTTTAGAACACCATTAACGCTTATAACAGCCCCTCTACAAAATATATTATCCAATTACACAGGGTCTAGTGAAACCTATAAAAAATTAAAAATAATTGAAAGTAGTACTAATCATTTGTTAAGATTAATCAATAGATTAATGGATTTTAGAAAGCTAGAAAGTAACCAATTTCAATTAGAAGCAGCTAAAGGAAATATCGTTAAATTTTTACATGAAATCTACTTGTCTTTTACAGAACATGCAAAAGACGGAAACTATTCTTATTCTTTTTTGCCATCAGATGAGGAGATTTTGGTGTATTATGATCGATATAAATTAGAACGAGTATTTTATAATTTAATTTCGAACGCATTCAGGTATACTAATAAAGGAGGAACTATTATTGTGCGTATAAAACAAGAGAATAAAGAAGTTCTTATAGAGGTAGAAGATTCAGGAGTTGGAATTTCAGAAGAGTACAAAGACAAAATATTTGATCGTTTTTTTGAGGTTTCTGTTCATAAACAATCAAAGGCAGAATATCTTAAAGGCACAGGTATTGGACTTTCCATAGCTAAGAATATTGTAAGACTACATCATGGAGATATATCTGTCGAAAATGTAAAACCTCAAGGTTCAAAATTTTCAGTCAAATTAAAATTAGGTAAAAAGCACCTTTCAGAAAAAGAAATTATAAAAGATTTTAAGAAAAGTGATGATGTTTCCCAGTATGTGAATCAAATAGATGTCTCAGAATATGAAGATAAAGATTTCGAAGAATTAATTTTAGAAGAAAAAAAATACACAGTGCTTATTGTTGAAGATAATATTGTGCTGAGATCTTTTATAAAAGAAATTTTAAATAAAAAATATAATGTTTTGCAAGCTGAAAACGGAGCAGTAGCTTATGATATGGCTATTAAATTTTTTCCAGACTTAATAATTAGCGATGTTGTCATGCCTACAATGGTAGGGACAGAATTGTGTGCTAAAATAAAAAATACACTGGCAACCAGTCATATACCTGTTATTTTGTTAACATCAAGAACATCCTTAGTCTACAAATTTGAAGGTTTAGAAAGTGGAGCTGATGATTACATTACAAAGCCTTTTAATCTAAAAGAGTTCAAATTAAAGGTTAACAATATTTTAGAGTCAAAACAAAATTTAAAAAATAAGTTTATAACTGATAGCAGTTTTGAATCTTTAGATGTTTCTTTAACCTCTTTAGATCAAAAACTATTGGAAAAAGCTTTTCAAATAGTTAAAGACAATATATCAAATCAAGATTTTAATATTTCCCAGTTTTCGGAAGATTTGGGGGTGAGTCGTTCAATGCTTTTTACTAAAATAAAAGCTTGGGCAAATGCTACTCCTAATGACTTTATACAGGAAATAAGATTAAGTCACGCTGCTAAACTTTTAGAAATTAATAATCTTAATATTTCAGAAGTGAGTTATAAGGTTGGTTTTAAAAGACCTAAATATTTTAGTCAATGTTTTAAAAAGAAGTTTGGGTTAACACCATCAGAATATTCTAATAAATTCAACAAAAATGGTGTTTAGAATTTAGTTAGTTTGAATACATAACACTACAGGATTATTTTTCAGTTTTTTAAAACTAAGTTTGACTTTTATGGCATAAAAGTCAAACCAAAAAATGAAAAAAATACTACTTAGTTTATTATTGCTAATGTATGTTAGTGAATCTAACGCACAACGAATTGAGACAAACTTTAATAACGATTGGAATTTTATTTTAGAGGATAACACATCATTTTCAAAAGAAAATATTGATGATTCTTCATGGAAAAATCTAAACGTACCTCATGATTGGTCGTTTGAAAAAGGAGTAAGAAAAGGTGGCGATCAAGGTCAAGGTGGTGGTTATCACGATGGTGGAATTGGGTGGTACAGAAAGTATTTTAATGTAAAAAAAGAAAGCCTTTCTAAAATTACGTACATCAATTTTGATGGTGTCTATATGAATAGTGAGGTTTGGGTAAATGGCAATTATTTAGGCAAACGACCTTATGGATATATTAGTTTTAGATACGATATTTCAAATTATCTAAAAGCAGGAAAAAATACCATTGCAGTTAGAGTGGATAATAGTTTAGAACCTTCTGCACGTTGGTATCATCCATGTGGAATTTATGCTCCTGTAAAACTTATCGAAGTGCATCCAACGCACATTCAACCCAATTCTATTTTTATAAAAACACCATCCATTTCATCAGGACAAGCTTCAGTTAGTGTAGATGCAAAAATCAATGGAAAATTAAAAGGATTAAAATATGAAGTACAATTATTTTCTCCTGATGGAAAAGAATTGACAGATAAATGTGAGAAACTATCGGAATCAAATCCAAACTATCAGTTAGAAGTTAAAAACCCAAAGCTTTGGAGCCCAGAAAATCCAATATTATACAAGGCTGTCGTACAAATTTTAAAAGGGAAAAAAGTTATTGATGAAATAGAAACCACGTTCGGATTCAAAACGGTTAAATGGGAAACCAAGACAGGTTTTTGGTTGAATGGCGAAAACGTAAAATTAAAAGGCGTTTGCGAACATTGGGAAGGTGGCCCAGTTGGAGGTGCTTGGACAAAGCCAATGTTACGTTGGAAATTACAGAGTTTAAAAGATATGGGCATTAATGCCATTCGTCCGTCACACAACCCAACACCACCAATGTTTTATGATATTTGTGATGAAATTGGTTTGTTGGTAATGGATGAAATTTTTGATGGTTGGCACAAAAAAGCACCTCAAGATTATGGGAAACAAGCTTTTGATGAATGGTGGAAACGAGACGTAAAAGAATGGATTACTAGAGATAGAAATCACCCAAGTATTTTTGTATGGAGTTTAGGAAACGAAACCCACAGCCCAATTGCTCCAGAAATGGTTGAGTTTGGTAGAAGTTTAGATCCGACAAGAAAATTTACTTCAGGAGCAGGAAATCCTGAGGATATGGATATTACAGGGGTAAATGGCGGTTCTGAAACCAAATCGTTTATAGAAAGTAAAACTTTTGATAAGCCTTTTATTTCTACAGAGGCACCACATACTTGGCAAACTAGAGGCTATTACAGAACGCAAACTTGGTGGCGTGATAATGAGTTACCAGGTACTTACGAATTACCCAATTTAACCGAAAAAGAAATCTTCTTTTACGAAGGTATCAATCCTAAAAATTGGAGAAATAGAAAGCAGAGTTTTAATTCGTCTTATGACAATGCCACAGTAAGAGTTTCTGCAAGAAAATATTGGGAAGTTGTTCGCGATAACCCTTGGCACAGTGGGCATTTTAGATGGACAGGTTTCGATTATTATGGCGAAGCAGGTTTGGTTCACGGTGGTTTACCTTTCAATTTATTTATGGGCGGTGCTTTAGACGTAGCAGGCTTTAAAAAAGATTTATTTTACTTCTACCAAAGTCAATGGACAACAGAACCAATGATTCATATGTTGCCTCATTGGACACATCCAAGAATGGAAAAAGGAACTATAATACCTGTTTGGGTATACTCTAATGCAGACGAAGTGGAATTGTTTCTTAACGGAAAATCATTAGGAAAAGACAAACCAGAAACCGTTTGGAACGAAATGCAATGCGAGTGGATGGTGCCTTACCAAGAAGGAAAACTAGAAGCAATAGCCTATATTGATGGAAAGGAAGTAAAACGAACTTCGTTTAGCACAAGTAAACAGCCATCAAAATTAAAAACAAGTCTTCAAAAATTACCAGCAGAAGATAGTTTTGAGGCTAGTTACATCATCACTTCAGAAAGTTTAGATGAAAATGACAACTTATATCCTTATGGAGAAAATAAAATCTATTACAATATTCAAGGGGATGTAAACAAGATGTCTATGGAGAATGGAAATCCTATTGATCCTACAAGTAGAACAAAATCAGATTTTAGAGCGTTGTTTTTTGGGAAAACAAGATTGTTTTTAAGAGAGCAACCCAATGCAAAAAAAGCATCCATAATTACAGGAGCTATTTTGGGAGATAAAGCCTTGTACACTTCAAATAAAATATCCATAGCAACCAAACAATTTGCTGTTGTTGGAGCATTAAAAGCATCAGACATAGAAGTTTTATACACCACAAATGGAGAAAATCCAGAAACCAATGGAAAAGTTTACCATGGAGTTTTTGAGATTGCAGACAACACTACAGTAAAAGCCATTGTAAAGCAAAATGGAAAAGTAGTGTTAAGAATGGAGGAAACTTTTGGGAAAAACGAAGGGTTGTTTTGGGGTAATGAACATTCTAAAGATATGTGGATTGGTAGAGGTGTAAACATTTCTGCAGAAGAAGGTATTTTAAAAGGAAGTGCAACTGCAAGTAGAGACGCAAGACGTTTTAAAGGTTCTGGATTTGTCGATTTTAAAGGTAAAGAAGGTTCAGTAGAATTTTACCAAGAAAATGATGGAGAAGGTGGAGACTATAGCATTCGTTTCAGATATATGCACAATAATGTTGGTAAATTACATCCAATGAAATTGTATGTAAATGACGAATACATTAGAACTTTAGAATTTAAAGCTACTGGTGGATGGGAAAAAGAATGGATGTTTGTACCTACAATTATTAGATTAAAAGCTGGTGCAAATAGCGTGCGATTAGAAACCACAGGAGAAAGTGGTCCTTATTTAGATGAAATGTTTATTGATTAATAGGAGATAATTTAGAGTTTTATGAATAGTAAAATAGGATTTTTTGAAAAGTTGACTCTTGTACTTTTCATAAGTATATATGGTTGTTCAAGCATCCAAAACAATATTAATAAAGTTTCTATCATAGATTATGAAAGTTTAGAAACTCAAAAATCACTCATTAAAAAAGGTGATAAAAAAGTAGTTGAAGATTATAATAAACTTATAACTAAAGCAAATAAATTACTTAAGGTTGATGGTTTTTCTGTAACAAAAAAAACAGGTGTACCACCGAGTAAAAACAAACACGATTATATGAGTATTGGTCCTTATTGGTGGCCAAACCCCAAAACAGAAAGTGGTTTGCCTTATGTTAGAAAAGATGGAGAAATAAACCCTGAAACTCGAAATAATTTTACAGATTTTGTTGAGAAGGATAACTTTTTTTCAGCAGTAAAAACGTTAAAAGATGCATTTTTTTATAGTGATGATAAAAAATATGCCAACAAAAATATAGCGTTCATTAATACTTGGTTTTTAGAGGAAACTACTAAAATGAATCCGAATGTGAATTTTGGGCAATACGTTCCTGGTAAATCAGAAGGAAGGTGTTTTGGTATTATTGAATTTGATGATCTTATAGAGGTTGTAAAATTTTTAGAATTAGCTAGAGATAAAAATATTCTTAGTAAAGAAATAGAAAACGGAATGTTCAACTGGTTCTTAGAATATAGCAATTGGTTAAAAAACAGTAAATTAGGGATAGAAGAGTCTACCAGAAAAAACAACCACGCCACACATTATGATGTGCAATTACTAAGTATTTTAGTGTATTTAAATAAAATTGAAGAAGTCAAAAATTATTTGTCTACCACAACAAAAGCCAGAATTTTTAGTCAAATAGAACCAGATGGAAGTCAGCCTTTAGAATTGGCAAGAACAAAATCATTTTCCTATTCCGTAATGAATTTACACGGATTTTTAGAATTGGCAAGTATTGGTCAAAAAGTTAGTGTAGACCTTTGGAATTTATCATCTAAAGATGGAAGAAGCATAAAAAAAGGCTATGAATTTATGTTACCTTATTTGACAAAAAATAAGGAGTGGCAATACAAACAAATAAAAGATAAAAAGCCTTCTGAAGAAAAATTAATAGCAGATTTAAAAAAGGCTCGTAAACTATTTAAAGAGGATGCTTTTGATGACGCGCTAAAACAATTGAATTAAAATTAATGAAGAATTTAGGCTATATCTTGTTAATAATACTTTGCTTTTGTTTCAGTAACTGTGCTGAAAAGAAAAAGGACCGTCAACTTTTAATTTTAGAAGCAGGTTTTCAAAATCCACCAAACCAAGCCAAAGCCAGAACTTGGTGGCATTGGATAAGTGGTAATGTTTCAAAATCGGGCATCACCAAAGATTTAGAAGCGATGAAAGCAGTTGATATTCAAGAAGCACAATTGTTTAATGTGCATTTGGGTTTTCCACAAGGGCCTGTAAAATATTTAAGTGAAGAATGGCTAGAGTTATTCAAATTTTCGGCAGAAGAAGCCAAACGATTAGGACTAGAATTGGCATTCCACAACAGTGCAGGTTGGTCGTCTTCTGGAGGATCTTGGGTTACTGAAGAACATGCCATGCAAACGGTTGTTTTTATTGAACTTACTGTCGAAGGCGGAAAAACAATAACCAAAAAATTACCACGACCAGAAACCAAATTCGACTATTATAAAGATATTGCGGTTTTGGCATTTCCAAAACCAAAAGCAACAAAAAAGATAGATGGTTTAGATTATAAAATGCTGTCTGAACGTATTCGAAATCATTTACTACCCGATAGGAAAGGCATTTCAAATGAGGCTATTATTTTAAAAGAAAACATTATCAATCTAACTTCAAAACTATCTGAAGATGGTGTTTTAAATTGGGAAACACCTCAAGGTGATTGGGTTATTTTACGATTAGGGCATACCCCAATTGGTACACAAAATCGTCCTGCACCTCCAGAAGCCAAAGGTTTAGAAGTCGATAAAATGAGTAAAACAGCGGTTGATGCCTATTGGAAAGGTGGTGTGCAACCTATAATTGATAAGTTAGGCGACTTAATAGGAACAACTGTTAACAATTGTTTGATTGATAGTTATGAAGTGGAAACCACCAATTGGACTACAGGTTTCGATGCTCAGTTTGAGAATTTAAGAGGTTATGATTTAACATCCTTTTTACCAACCTTAGCTGGTTATTATGTAGAAAGTGGAGAAGTTTCAGAACGATTTCTTTGGGATTTTAGAAGAACTATTGGTGATTTAATTGCCCAAAATTACTATGCGCATTTTGCAGAATTATGCCATAAAAATGGACTAAAATTCTCTGTAGAACCCTATTGGGGCCCTTTTGATAATATGCAAGTTGGTGCTCAAGGCGATATTGTGATGTGTGAATTTTGGAGTGGTGGCTATCCGTTTTTTGATTCCCCAAAATTTGTATCGTCCATCGCACACTTAAATGGCAGTGCTATTGTGGGAGCAGAGTCTTTTACAGGTATTGGTGGTTGGGACAAACACCCAGCAAACCTAAAATCGATTGGAGATAGAGCTTGGGCAGAAGGCATTACACGATTTATTTTTCATACCTATGTGCATCAACCTTGGGATGTAGCACCTGGTTTGGCCTTAAGTTATCACGGTTTTGATTTTAACCGATTAAATACTTGGTGGATGCAAAGTAAATCCTATATGGATTACTTATCTCGTTCACAATATTTATTGCAACAAGGTAAAAATGTAGCTGATGTTTTAGTCTTTACAGGAGAATCATCACCCAATACAGGGTTTATAAAACCAGAAATTAAAGCCATGGGCTTTGATTACGATTTGATTGGAGCCAATAAATTAAAAGACTTAACCGTTAAAAACGGAACAATTTTCTCGTCAGTTGGAAATACGTATCAACTTTTGGTATTACCAGAATCGGATTTTATAAAACCAGAAACTTTAGAAAAAATAAAAGCATTGGTAGATGGTGGCGCAACAGTTATTGGTAAAAAGCCATTGCTATCGCCAAGTTTGACCAACTATCCAAATTGTGATGAAAAAGTTACAGCTTATGTTGATGCATTGTGGGGAAGTCGTTTGGTTAAAGAAATTTCCATTGAAGAAGCTTTAAGCAATCAAATACCTGATTTTAAAATAGAAAGTAGTGATAATTCAGATTTGAGTTTCATTCACAGAAAAACAGCCGATGCTGATATTTATTTCATCGCCAATGCTAGAAAAGAAGCCAGAGAAATTACAGCACGTTTTCGAGTTTCAGGAAAACAACCTGAAATCTGGAACTCAGAAAAAGGCACTGTCAAAGATGCAGTAGTTTTTAAAGCCAATGAAGATGGAACAACAACTTTACCTTTACAATTAGGTTCGGAAGAGTCGGTTTTTATTGTCTTTAAAAAACCTGTAAACCCCAATCATTTAACAGAAATTTCAACAGAACTCAAACCTTATCAAACAGAACCATTGTCTAATTTAGAAATTGTAAAAGCAGAATATGGTACGTTTTTACAAGAAGGTTTAATTGATATTACAGATAAAGTAAATAGTGCTATAAAAGATGGCGAATTAGACTTTAAAATGTCTAGAGCGTTTTGCGATTGTGACCCAGCAATGGGTTACAAAAAAGAGTTTAGAATGGAGTATCAAATTGGTGATACAAAAAAACAAATCTATGCAGAAGAACGCGAGCATATTCATATTGATGCTGGAAATAAACCGCTAAAAGTTTTGAAAGCAGTGTTCGGGAAATTTAAAGCGGAAACCAAAGGTATTCCACAAAACTATAAAACCTTTGAGGTTACAAATAAAATTAAGGATTTAGTTTTACATAATACATATGATATTCTGATTTCTGATGAATTGATAAATAATCAAATTCCAGAAGGCAATAAACCCAACTTAAAAATCACCTTTAAAACTGATGGAGAAGAACGCACACTATTTATTCCAAAAGGACAGTTTTTAAAACTATCCAAAGACACATCAAAACCTGAATTAGTTTTTAAAGATGGAGATGTAAATTGGGTAACACCAAATGCAGGTAAAATAACATATACCAATACATCAGGAGAAACAAAAACTGCAGTAGTAACCTCAATCCCACAAGCCATCGATTTGTCAAATTCTTGGCAGGTTGATTTTCCTTTAAGTTCAGTAGAAAGTATCAAAGAAGAGTTTACGGATTTAACATCTTGGTCAAATCATAAAAACGAGAAAATTCAGCATTTTTCTGGAACGGCATCTTATAAAAAAGAGTTTATAATTTCTGATGAATTGTTACAATCGGATAAAAGTTTAGAACTCGATTTAGGAAGTGTGGCTGTAATTGCAGAGGTATTTATCAACGGTAAAAAAGTAAGTACTTTATGGAAATCGCCTTTTAGAACCACTATTGATAATTTTGTAGCAAAAGGGAGAAACACTTTAGAAATAAAAGTGACTAACCTGTGGCCAAATAAATTAATTGGCGACGAAAACTTACCTTTAGATTATGAACGTAAAGGCAATAAATTAAAAAAATTACCAGATTGGTTATTAAATAATACTGAACGTCCTTCTGAAAGAAACACATTTTCATCTTGGAAACATTGGAGTAAAGATGATGAATTGCTAACCTCAGGTCTTTTAGGACCAGTAAAAATTAATATAAATAAAGTACTAAAAATGGAATAATGATTACAAAACAAAATCTACTCAAAATAAGTTTATGCTTTTTATTATTAGGTTGTAATGCCACGAAAAAGGATGCATCAAAAATTGAAAATTCTGAAAAAAAAGTAGATTATTTTGCCGATAATGGTTTTGGAAATGCAGTGGCTATTGTACAACATCCTTCTGGTGTCTATCACAAAGGGATTACGTATGTAGCGTATCAAGGGCCTCTAGAAGATCCTTATGTAGCCTCATATAACCACACAACTAAAGAATGGAAAGGGCCATTTAAAGCAGGTGTTAGCCAAATGGGAAAAGACCCAAATCGTAAAAAGAACATAGATAATCATGGTAAGCCAGCATTACTCATTGACGATGAAGGATATATTCATATTGCATTTGGAGGCCATGGAGGAAAACGAGGAGATGGTCATAATCCGTTAGGAAATCATCATTATGGAAAAAATTTACACGCAGTTTCTAAAAAACCTTTAGACATTTCTGAATGGGAAACTTTAGATAATATTTCATTATTTGGTACTTACAGTCAGTTTATAAAAATGGATAATGGCGATATGTATTTGTTTTATCGTCATGGAGCGCATCGTAGCAATTGGGTCTATCAAAAATCTACAGATAATGGGAAAACATTTGGAGAACCTGTTTCTTTTTTAAAACATAAAAGAAGAACTGAGATTGAAGCTGAAGATTCTTGGTATCCTTGGTTGAGTAAAGGTAATGGCGATGATATTATTGTAGCATTTGATTACCATATTTGTAGAGATAACAAAAACGCACAAGACGCTCGTGGGCATATACCAGAACGTCACAATTTGTACTATATGGTTTTTGACACCAAGACAGGAGAATGGAAAAACGTCAAAAACGAACTTTTGGAAATGCCTTTAACCAAAGAAATGGCAGACCAAAAAGCCTTGGTTAAAAAAATACCTAGTGATTGGACTTTTCAAGGAATAGCTGATGTTGATTCAAATGGAAATCCGCATGTAGGTGTCTTAGTGGGGCCAGATGTAGGAGCAAAAAGAAGCGGTCCAAAACGTTTACAACTTTTTAGATGGGATGGACAAAAGTGGCTAGAAAGTGAGAATGCTGATTTTCCTATAGGAAATGGAGATTTGGAAGTAACATCAGCAAAAGAAGTCAGTATTTATTTAGAAAGTGAAACAAACAATGATGCTGGAGAAATAAGCAGATGGGATAGTTTTGATGGTGGAGACAATTTTAAGAAAGCACAGGTTTTTTTAAGTCGAAAAAATTCCAGTTTTGTAATATCTTCTCTCATAGATAACGCACATCCTGATGCTAGAATTATTGTTGCTGAAAAAGTAAAAGACACAGATTTTAGGAAAATGTATTTATTGGGTGATAGTGGCCCCATTAAAAGAAACAAAAAAGGAACCATACTTGAAAAACCTATAATAAATCAAACCAAAAACTAGAAAACCGAACTTAAAATGAAAACAATTAAAAGTCCAATCTTTATCTTAGTTGTCTTAGCACTTATTTCTGCCTGTGCTAGTAAAACTGTGAATACACCATCTAAAAATAACTTAATTTCAGAAAATAAAACCCCTCCTAATATTGTCTTTATTTTGTCTGACGATCAGTCTTGGACAGACTACAGTTTTATGGGGGATAAAAACATAGAAACTCCAAGAATAGATCAATTTGCAAAAGAGAGTTTAACTTTTACAAAAAGCTATGTGCCAACCCCTTTATGTTCTCCTTCTTTGGCAACAATAATAACTGGATTATATCCCAAAGATCATGGAATTTTAGGTAATGATAAGGTATATAATCGTGTAAAAGGAGATCGTAGAACAAGCCAAAAGAATAGAGCTCAAGCTTATAAACCTATTATTACAGCTTTTGAAAAGCAAAAGACACTTCCGGATATGCTAAAAGAGAAAGGGTATTTGTCTTTTCAAACAGGTAAATGGTGGCATGGAAATCATAAAATTGGTGGTTTTGATTATGGGATGACACATGGAGACCATAAAAAAGGTGGAAGACATGGAGATTTTGGATTAACCATTGGTAGAAATGGATTAGATACCATTAATAGTTATGTAGATTTAGCTCTAAAAGAAAAAAAACCTTTCTTCTTATGGTACGCTCCATTTTTACCACATAGGCCTCATAACCCACCACAACATTTATTCGAGAAGTATAAAAAGAAAACAGACTCTGAGCATTTGGCAAAATACTGGGCAATGATAGAGTGGTTTGATGAAACTTGCGGACAGTTATTCGATTTAATAGAAGAAAAAGGTTTAACAGACAACACCTTATTTGTGTATGTATGTGATAATGGTTGGAGACAAAACCCTGATAAAAGTGGGTATATGTCAGATTCTAAAAGAGCTCCATATGATATGGGAATTCGTACACCAATCATGTATAAATGGGCAGGTAAAATTACTCCAAAGATGGATAATAAAACTGTGGTAAGTAGTATAGATATGATACCTACAGTTTTAGATATTTTAAATATAAAAAAACCTGACAATTTACCAGGAATAAGTGTCTTAGACACAGTAGCATTAAATAAGCGTAAAGGTATTTTCGGAGAAGTGTATGCACACGATTTTGACACGATTGAAAATAGTATGTTTTACAATATGGCTATTTTCCCTCCTTACAAAATTATCGTTCCAGATCCAGTTAGAAAGAAAGGTGAAGTTGTTCAATTGTTTAATATAAATGAAGACCCTTATGAGAAAAAAAATATTGCAGCAAGTAATCCTGAAATTGTAAAAGAATTAAAAGAAAAAATAGCAGGATTTAGAGCTAATTAAAGAATTTGAAAAGATGAAAAAAAGTATTTTATTATTGGTTTTATTGGTGAGTTTATTTTCCTGTAAACAAGAAAAAACTGATCAAAAGAAAAATTTAACTTCAAAACCAAATGTACTTTTTATTGCTGTTGATGATTTAAACAATTGGATTAGTCCAATTCAAAATTTTTCAAATGTAAAAACGCCCAATTTTGATAGACTTGCAAAAATGGGCGTTACATTCACAAACGCTCACGTGCAAGCTCCATTATGTGGGCCTTCAAGAGCTTCTTTAATGACGGGTTTACGTCCGTCAACCACTGGTATTTATGGAATGACGCCAGACAATCAAATCCGAAGAAAAGATAATCCTGCAACAAAAGACATTACGTTTCTGCCAGAATATTTTGAGCAGAATGGGTATCATACTATGGGAATTGGAAAGTTATTTCATATTCACGCTCCAGATAGTGTTTTTAACGAATCTGGAGGTCGTGTTAGAGGTTTTGGTCCTTATCCTAAAAAGCGTTTTGTTTGGGATGGTTTTGGAACATCAAAATCTAAAAAAGAAAAATACGGAAGAACAAGTACAGATTGGGGTGCTTTTCCAGAGAATGACACTTTAATGCCAGATCATCAATCTGTAAATTGGGTTGCAGAACGTTTAAAAAGAAATTATGACAAGCCCTTTTTTATGGGTTTAGGTTTTTTAAGAGTGCATGTGCCTTTGTATGTGCCTCAAAAATGGTTCGATTTGTATCCTTTAGATAAAATTGAAACACCACCTTATAAAGCAGATGATTTAAATGATATTCCACTTGTAGGAATGCAAATTAACGATTTACCAATGATGCCATCTACTGAATGGGCAAAAGAAAGTGGTGAGTGGAAAAAAATTGTTCAGGCTTATTTGGCCTGTATCAGTTATGTAGATTATGAATTAGGTCGTGTTTTAGATGCTTTAGAAAATAGTAAATATGCAGATAATACGATTATCGTTTTGTGGTCAGATCATGGATACAGATTAGGAGAAAAAGGAACATTTGCAAAACACGCACTTTGGGAAACTGCAACTAAAGGGCCTTTGCTGTTTGCAGCTCCAAATTTGCCAAAAGGAAAGAAAGTTAAGTCACCAGTTGAAATGTTGTCTATTTATCCAACTTTGTTAGAATTGAGTGGTTTGCCAGCTTACAAAAGAAACGAAGGGAATAGTTTAGTGGCTATGATGCAAAATGATTCAGGAATTGACAACTCTTACGCTTTGACAACTTTTGGTATGAATAATCACGCCATAAAAAAAGATGGTTTTAGATACATTCAATACGAAGATGGAACTCAAGAATTTTACGATCATAGTATAGATCCCAATGAATGGAATAATGTAGCGAACAATCCTAAATACAAAGCACAAATTGAAGAAATGAAAAAGCTTTTGCCACAAACAAATGCAAAATGGGATGCAAAATCCAATTACACATTTCAACCTTATTTTGTGGAGCAAAAAGCTAGAATTGATAGTAATTAAATCCAGAAATTATATTAAAATTTAAGATTTAATAAGGGTTTTTTATTAAAGAATAATTTATTCAGTACAGAACAGGATAATAAATCTTTAATATTAAACTACTTTGCATATTATATAGGTTTAAATAGCTACCTATAAAATCCAATTTTAAAATGAAAAAAAATCTTGTTTTAGTACTGTTTGCTTTTTTCTTTTCAAGCATAAATGCTCAAGTTCAAATGTCCACAGATTTTACAGATGATGCTAATAAAAAAGAACCTCTGCATAATATATGGTCTATAGCCAATAGAATTAGTCCAAAAAATGGTTCGAATATTCGTCCTGGACTAAAAATGAACATTGTTAGAATGATTGGCGGAATCAAGAAAACTGTAAATGGACAAAACGTAAAAGATTTAGACTTTGATACTTGTTTATATGATTCTATCAACAATGTGTATGTCTACAGATTTGAGCGTTTAACGGAAAGATTAGATAAAATTCTCAACTCTCAAACAGAAATTCATCAAATTGTATTAGACCAACCTTCTTGGGCTTTTCAACACGGTTACACGTTTATCCCAACAGGAACTAGAGATAATGTGAATTTTAGAGAAGATGAGCAAATATCCATTTATGGAAACTCATTACCACCAGCTGATAAGCAAGCATATCACGATTATATAAAAGCATTAATGACGCATTTAGTAGCTACTTATGGTGAAGAAAAAGTGTTGTCTTGGCGTTTTAGGGTAGGTTCAGAAATTGAAACACCAGATCATTGGTATGGAACCAAACAAGATTTTATTGAGCATTTTGAAAATACTGAAAGAGCAGTAAGAGCAGTCTTACCAAATGCTGTTATTGGTTTGCACACAAGAGCTCCTGATTTTTTATACAAAAACGGAACTGTTTTGAATTACAAAGGAGAACCTTTTGCTTCTTTTGCTAAAGATTTAATAGAATATTGTGCAGACAATAATGTAAGATATGATTTTTGGGGAGTCTCTGACTACGTGGTTTTAGGCAGTGGTACTTTACGCAATATGAGCATTAAATATGATCATTTATTTGCTGATTTAGTAAATCATCCAAAATGGAATGCCAATGCTATTATTGATTTAATGGAGTATGCTACTGTAACTACTATGAATGGTGCTGATGGCAAAGGATTTATCAACGCAGAAACAACCCACGCAGAAATAGTAGAATTGTATTTTTCTAATATTTATTACAAGAATAAAGACAAAGGCTTAGATTTAGTGTACAGATGGGGTAATAAAACTGGTACTGTAGATCCTCCAGGAATTAAAGTATTAAATACAATGAATGGTAAAGATCACTATACAACAACTATTTCTGGAACTCCACAATCTTCAACCAATGATATTGATGCTATTTTTGCTAAAAAAGAAAATGCTGCAGAATACGATGTGTTGCTCTATAATTATAACAATAGTTCTTTAACCTATAGAGATAATGAAAATGTAAACATTTCTTTTACAACAGAATTAGCTGAAGGGACAACTCTGTATTACAGAAATATGGCTTACAGTAAAGACAATAACAAATTGCAGAATTTCTTAAAAGAAAATGCTGGTTTTGTAAAAAGTGGTTTTAATGATAGAGGTTCTCCTGATAGAATTCTAACTGAAGCTGGATTTACAGCCTATGAAGCTTATGAAAACCCAAATCCGCATAAATATACTGAGTGGAAAAGTATTGTAACTACACCAAGAAATGATGGAAAATCAGGGTCTATAATTAGCATAGATACAGAAATTCCTTCTTTCGCATTCGAAAAATTTGAGTTTAGAACCGAAGATTATTTTCAAACAACGATAACACCAGCAACTGTGGTTTGGACAACAACAGAAGATTTCTCACCTTGGACCGCAGTTAGCTCTGGAATGGTGGTAAATACTGATGATGATAAGTTAACCTTAAATTATGCTGATGGATTTGCATTACCAATGGCTGCAATTACAGGTTTAAATATCAATTCTGAATTGTATGGAACATTGCAATTAGTAGTTAAAAATAATACACCAGCTTCAACATTGCAAATGGCAGCCAATATACCTGGTACACAGTTTGCCTCTGGACGAAAGAAATTTACAATTCCTAATGACAATCAATGGCACACAATAGATGTAGATTTGACAAGTTGGTCTCATTGGTCAGGTATTATAACCGAATTTAAAGTATATGAAAAGGTTAATTCTGGGAGTATGGTTTTTGATCGTATTGAATTTTTACCTAAATCAGGAGTAGAAGTTTTTAATGTAAACATCAGCAAAGAAGGTAATGGTTTGCTTAATTATAAAAGCGGTACATCTTTTTCAGGTCAACAGTTTGATTTGAATGCGATTGCAAACCAAGGTTGGAAATTTCAAGAATGGACAGGAGATATTCAGAGTACAGAAAACCCATTAACAATTACAGTTTCATCCGACTTAAATATAACAGCAAAATTTGTGCAAGAAAGTCTTTCTATTGATGATAATACGTTAAAAAATAGCTTTGTTGTTTATCCAAACCCAAGTTCAAATGGAGTATTTACAATTAAGAATCATACCAAAGAAAATTGGGAAATATACAATGTAAACGGAGCTAAAATTCTTTCAGGAAAAGGAGATATAATTGATGTTTCTAGTTTTTCAAAAGGATTGTATATCTTAAAACTAGAGAATACTTATAAAAAATTAATATACAATTAAAAATTGTAAAAAAGTAAAATTTAAATGAAGAGAATATCGCAAATCTCAATTATCTGTTTTTTAACATTGATATTGTTTAATTGTAACTCATCAAAACTACAGAAAAAGGAGCGTAATCATAAAAAACCAAACATTGTATTCATTTTTGCAGATGATTTAGGTTGGGTAGATGTAAGTACAGGGAATACAAACAAAAACAACGGTTCTACAATTTATGAAACGCCTGTAATCGATAAATTGGCAACACAAGGAATGTCTTTTACAAATGCCTATACCAATCAAAATTGTGCACCTTCAAGAGCGGCTTTAATTAGCGGACAATATGCAACAGGTTTAGATAATCAGGTGTATAATGTAGGTTCTTTAAAAAGACAAGACAAAAGAACTAAAGGATATCCAAATGTACTTATTGAACCTCACAAGCAAAAAAAGGTAATAGCAGAAGATGGTATCAATATGTTTGATGTTTTAAAAACAAAAGGTTATCAAACTGCTTTAGTGGGTAAAAGTCACGGAACTCCACATCCTTTAAAAGGTGATTATGGTATTGATTTGCCAGCAGATATTCATCATATTATAGCAGCACCAATTAACGGAAAAAGAACGAAAAAGTTTTATTTAGCCCTAAATTCAGATAAAAAAGGATGGACGTTTAATTCGGAGTTTGTAGATAAATATGCAAATCCTTATGATGATGAATACATCAATACCACTTTAAAACCTTACCATTCTCAAGGAGATGTAACCCTTTTAAAAGGAACACCAAAACATCTTACAGATGCCATTGGAGATTTTTCTGTAGATTACATAAAAGAAAAAGCAAACAACGAAAATCCTTTCTTTTTGTATGTGCCTTTTCACGCAGTTCATTCTGATGTTACAGGTAGAAAAGATTTAACTGAAAAATATTTAAAAAGAGGATTAAATCCTAGAACTGCAGAATATGCATCTATGATTGAGTTGTTAGATCAAAATGTTGGAAAAATAAATGATGCTTTAAAAGATCCAAATGGAGATGGCGATTTTTCTGATGATATCACCAACAATACTATTTTCATTTTTTATTCTGATAATGGAGGATTAAGAGAAAATAATCCACTGAAAGGTAAAAAAGGAAATTTAACAGAAGGTGGAATTCGAGTTCCATTAATTTTTAGATATCCAAATGTGATAAAAGAAAATTCGATAACCAATCAAGCAGTACATTGTATCGATTTTTTGCCAACTTTAGCAGATTTAACTGGAGTAGATATTACTACTTTAAAAAAGAAAGATGGAAGCAAACCTAAATATGATGGAGCTTCTTTTGCAAAAGTTTTAACAGGTGAAGCAAAAAAAATTTCAAGAGAAAATTTGTTTTGGCATCTACCAGGATATATGGATGAGCGTTTTTCGCCAACCACATTAATTCAAACAAGAGTAGGAGAAGAATATTATAAGTTGTTTTATTTTTATGAAACTGAAGCATTTGAAATGTATAACATCACCAAAGACATTTCAGAAAAAAGAAATATTTTAAAGAATCCAACATCCAAAGAAATGCAAATTGCTTTGCAAATGAATGCAGATATGTTAGCTTGGTTAAAAGTCAATAATGCACCAACAGGAACTTGGGTAAAAAACAAAGAAAAAGTGCCTTATCCTAAAGTAGAAGGTGTAAAAAAGTATCAATAATAGAATTTAAGAAATGAGTAAAAAGTCCTTGATTTTGCCTTTTTTAATGTTGCTAAGTTTAGCATTTATAGGATGTATTAGTAACAATAAATCTAACAATATTGCTAAAGTTGATGCACATCAGAATCAAAAACCAAACATCATATTTTATTTAGCAGACGATCAAGATGTGTACGATTATGGTTGTTATGGTAATGAAAAGGTAAATACAGCAGCAGTAGATAGATTAGCAAAAGAAGGAATGTTATTTACCAATGCCTTTACAGCGCAAGCCATTTGTGCACCCAGTAGATCTCAAATTTTTACAGGAAATTATCCTGTTAAAAATGGTTGTTTTGCCAATCATACAGCAACAAGACCCAATATTGAAAGTGTAACTTATAGAATGAAAAAATTAGGTTATGAAGTTGTTCTGGCAGGAAAAAGTCACGTAAAACCATCAAGTGTTTATCAATGGGATAAAGAATGGGAACCTGTTCCTAAAAAAGATGTGCCAAGAGATTATATTCCTTTAGACAGTATTGAAAATTATATGAAAACTGCAAAAAAGCCTTTTTGTATGTTCATCACCTCAAAATATCCACATGGAAAATATTTTGACGTTAAAAATCCAGATGCTAACGACCTTAAATTTTATCCTTTCAATGAACATAAAAAAAATGATAAATCGTATATTAAAAGTAGGGCAGGTTACTACAGAAGTATAGCAGAAGACAATATACAGATTGAAAAAGTATTGGATTTCGTTGATGCTCATTTAGATGAAAACACTTTGTTTATTTATAGTGCAGATCATGCAGTTTCAGGAAAGTTTACCGTAAAAGACATTGGTTTAAAAGTACCTTTTGTAGTGCGTTGGCCTAAAGTGATTAAAGCAGGAACAACATCAAATCAGCTGATACATTATACAGATGTGTTACCAACATTTATGGATGTTGCAGGAGGTAAAGTACCCGAAAATGTCGATGGTAAAAGTTTCTTGCCAATCTTAACCGGAAATGATATTGCAGTTAATAAATATGTGTATGGAGTAAGAACCAATCAGAATATTTTGAATTCTGAAATTTTTCCATCAAGAATGATTCGTGATAAACGTTACAAATACATCAGAAATTTTAATTCATTGGAAGTTGTTGAACAAAATTTAACAGGAAAACCAAATGTAGATTACTTTATAAAAAGAGGAGCAAACAAATTTAAAAATGAACCTTTTGAAGAATTATACGATTTAGAAAAAGATCCTTTTGAGCAGCACAATTTAGCCAATAATCCTGAATTTAAATTGATGAAAGAAAAATTATCAAAAGATATGTTTCTATGGATGAAAGCTCAAGGAGATATTTTAGATGAAAGGGTTGGTAACATGCCAATTATTACTCCAAAAGGTAAAAAAGGATTCAAGTTAGACCAAGATACACCAAGAAGAAAAATTCCAGATGCTATAAAAAACTCACTTACAAAAGACGATTATATCGTTATAAAACATTGGTAGTATAATGATAAAAAAAATTTTTACTTACGTGTTTACTTTATTTTTTCTATTAGTTTCTTGTAAAAACTCAAAAGAGAAAACTGAAGTAACTCAAAATCAAAAACCAATGAACGTGCTGTTTATTGCTATTGATGACTTACGTCCAGAACTAAATATTTATGGAGCAACACACGTAAAATCTCCAAACATAGACAAACTAGCTAATGAAAGTTTGGTTTTTAATAGAGCCTATTGTAATGTACCAGTTTGTGGAGCTTCAAGAGCGAGTTTGCTTACCAGTATTTTGCCAACAAAAACACGTTTTATAGATTATAGAGCAAAAGCACAAGAAGATGTGCCAAATGCAAAAACATTACCAGCTCTTTTTAAAGATGCTGGTTATACAAGCATTTCAAATGGAAAAATTTTTCATTATAATAAAGATGTTCAAGAAGCAAGTTGGAGCGAAAACCCTTGGATGCCAGAAGGAGGGCATAGAGTAAGTTATGACCCTACAACCAACTACGTGATTATGAAATCTGGAAATGGACGTGTATATGAAGCTCCAGAAGTTGAGGACAGTGCATATCCAGATTATAAAATAGCACAAAAAACAATTAAAGATTTACGTCGTTTTAAAGAATCAGGAGAATCATTTTTTATGGCTTGCGGATTTTTTAGACCTCACATGCCTTTTTACGCACCAAAAAAATATTGGGATTTATATGATAGAGATTCTATAGAAATTGCAGACAATCGTCATTTACCAGAAAATGCACCAAAATTGTTAAGAGGTAGTGGAGAATTTAAAAGCTATAGTTTTGGCGATTATAAACCCAATACAGAAGCATTTCATAAAATGATGCGCCATGGATATTATGCTTGTGTGAGTTATGTAGATCAGTTGGTTGGCGAAGTCCTTAAAGAGCTTGAAACGCTTGGTTTGGCAGAAAATACCATTGTTGTTTTGTGGGGAGATCATGGTTGGCATTTAGGAGAACACGAGTTTTGGGGAAAGCACAACACTTTGCACAATGCACTGCAAGTGCCTTTAATTGTAAAAGTACCTGGAAAATCAACAGGAAAACATACTCAAGCTTTGGTAGAGAGTGTAGATATTTATCCAACTCTTTGCGATTTGGCAAACATACCTACACCAGATTATATTATGGGAAAAAGTTTTAAAGCTACTTTAGATAATCCAGAAAAGTCTTTTAGAGAATATGCATATGCTCGTTTTAAAAAGGCAGATGCTATAGTAACAGATGATTTCACCTATTCATTGTTCGAAAATGGTGAAGAAATGTTATATGACCGAAAATTGGATCCAGCAGAAAATAAGAATATAGTTGCAGATGTTAACTATAAAGAGGTGCTTAAAGAAATGCGAAAAGCCTTAAAAAGCAAACAAGAAAAAGCAACTAGTTATCAATAATACAGCGTAAAAGAAATAAATATTTTTTGAATTAGCCTAATATGAAAAACAAAACTATCTACTTGCAATTATTATTAGTGCTTTGTTCATTAAATTTCTTTGCTCAAAAATTAGAACGCCCATTTATTTTAGTAAAAAATGCTGAGAGATCAGAAATTTTAAAGAAAATAGATTCCATACCTTGGGCAAAACAGATTTATTCAGATCTAAAAAAAAGTACAGACAAACAGGTTCTTAAATTTTATCAGAATCCAAAATCCTATCTTAAAAATTTACCTTTCAATTGGTCTAAAGCTGAAGCCAATCAGTTTCCTCCTTTTTTAAAAACAGATCATATAGAAAATGGGAAACACAGAAATTTAGACAATGCTACTGAAAAAGAATGGAAACCTGCAGCACTTTTAATAGAATATTTACAAGTTGCTTTGGATTGTGGGTATCTATATTATATCACACAAGAAGAAAAATACGCCTATGTAGCCAGTAGTATTTTATATTCTTTTATAAGATCTGTTCAGAAATCAAAAATGTCTGATTGGAAAGGAAGAGGTGGTTTACTATTTCCTTATGATGGTTTCAGGGAAGTTCGTGTAATTGGCTATAGGCTTCCATTAATTTATGATTTTGTTGCTTCCTACTTAAAAAATGAAGGAATGGCTTTTGATATCATTAAAAATCAAAAAGTAAATTTTCCATTAAAAGAAGCTCAAAATGTTTTTAAAACCTATGCCAATATCACTGTGAATTATGGGCAAACAGGATCTAATCATTCTGTATTAGAATCTCCAAGTTTGGTGTATAATGCACTGGCTTTGGATGATGCTAAAGAACGTGAAAAATGGTTGTCTTATTTTTTAACAAAAAGTACTAAAAATCAAGATGCTTTGCCAATAATGGCAAAAAATTATAAAAAGCAAGGTGATATTTGGCCAGAAACTTCACAGTATTTAAATCATTCTACAGAAATTTTAACCAAGTTGTTATTGGTCATTAATAAATATAATCCTTCGTTAAAGTTAGGAGCTAATTATCCAAATATATTATTTGCATTACCAAGATTGGATGATTTAGTATATCCAAATAATGAAATTATACGTTGGGGAGATGGACATAGAAGACAACATGGTTCTTATCAAGCTTACGAAAATGCTTATGTTTTGGCGAAGATGGATAGCTTAAAGTATTTACAAGATAAATTTGCTCCATTGTTAAAAAATGCAATTGATAAAAGAAAATATTCTAGAAAAAATATTGAAGCCTTATTTTGGTATGATGACACTATTTACGGAGAATCTAACAATATTAAGCTACCAAGAACAGATAGGGTTTATCATGCAGGTATTGTATTGCAAAGAAACTTAAGTTCAACTAATAATCCTAAAGATGGATTAATGGGTTTTGTGGGAGGTGCACATATGGTTCATGGTCATGCAGAAGGTATGAATATTGAGTTGTATGGAGAAGGACAAGTTTTAGGTGTAGATCATGGTAGAAAAAAATATGGTAAAGATTTGCATGAAAACTATTCCAGAATTTTTGCGGCTCACAATACTGTTATTGTTAATGGAAGTTCACAAGGCCAAGGTGGTTGGGTAAATTTAGGAATCAATTCTGTTGAATTAATTGCTATGGAACCTAAAGTTAGAACTGAAGCAATATCTCCTAATCATTCATTTAGTCAAACAAGTTTTGTAGATGATAAAGGTGATAAGGCAGAAGCTACTCAAGAACGTACTTTAGGTTTAATCAGAACATCACCAACAACAGGTTATTATGTTGATGTATTTCGTTCTAAATCTAAACTTCCCAATGAATTTCACGACTATTTGTATCATAATATAGGTGATAAATTAGTGTTTGAAAATAAGGATTTAAATCTTAAAAGAACCCCAAATCGATATATGGCAAATGCCAATAAAAAGTGGATACATAACAAAAGATACAGAAATCCTGGATGGCATTTTTTTAAGGATGTACAAACTTCGAAGACCTATAATAAAGATTTAGTAGCAACTTTTCATACAAAAAAGATAAAAGGAGGTGCTATTTTTATGCAGTTACATATACCAGGGTTTGAAAAGAGAGTATATACAAAAGTGAAAGCACCAATAACTTTTGAATCTCCAAAACCGTATCATAAATTATCAACGCCAACTTTAGTGATTCGCAAAAAAGGAGAAGCTTGGAAAAATCCTTTTGTTGTGGTTTATGAACCTTATCATAAAAAAGAAAAAGCATCTATTCAATCTGTGGAAAAATTAGAACAAGGTAACATTTATAAAGGTTTAAAAATAGTGAGTAAAACTCCAAACGAGCATTTAATTCAATATGTAATAACACAATCTAAAGACCAAATTTTTAAAAATGAAAATATTTATTTTAAAGGTTCTTATGCAGTTATCACTTTAAATAAAATGAATGTTCTTCAGAGTATTTATATAGGAGAAGGAGAGAAGTTAATTTTTAATAATGAAGAAATAACCACAAATTCAACGAATTCTTTTTTTAAATCATATGTCAAAAAATAGCATTCTGTTTTTAATTATTATTCTTTTTTTCTGTGGATGTAAGACAATCTCTAAAGAAAATAAAACATTGCTTTTTGTTGGAAGTTTTACAGATAAAAAGCCAGGAGAAGGCATACATATTTATGAGTTTAATGAAGAAACAGGAAGTGCCACTTTAAGGTTTATTGTTGATAGTATTACGAATACTTCATTTCAAAAATTATCAGCAGATGGTAACTTTTTGTATTCTGTGATGGATAGTCAAATGAAATATAATGGGAAAATAGCTGCTTTTAAAGTTGATGTAAAAAATATTAAAATTGATTTACTAAACATAGTAGATTGTGCAGGTGTAAATCCTGCCCATTTAGCAATTGATAAAACTGGAAAGTATCTTACAAATTCAAATTATTCTGATGGCAGTTTAAGTCTTTTTAAAATAAATTCTAATGGTAGTTTAAGTAAAAACCTACAAACTTTAAAATTTAAAGATAGTAGTATTATAAAAAGTCGTCAAAATGCTTCTCATATTCATTCTTCAAATTTTTCTCCAGATAATAAGTATTTATTTGCTCACGATTTAGGAGCTGATAAAATTAGAAAATTCACGTTTAATACATCTGAGGGAGAATTAAAGAATCATCTAGAAATAAGTGTAAAATCAGGCAATGGTCCTAGGCATTTTGTTTTTCATCCAAATGGTAAATACGGTTATGGAATAAATGAATTGAATGGTACAATAGATGCCTATCAATTTAAAAATGGAAGTCTAGATTTTATTGAAGATTATAATACATATAAACAAAAACAAAATATTTACAGAGCAGCAGATATACATATTTCTGCTGATGGAAATTTTCTATACGCTTCAAATCGTGAACCGAAAGAAAACAGTATTGTTGTTTTTGCTATTAATAAAGAAAAAGGAAAACTAAAACTTATAGAGCATAAAGATACAGGAGGAATTCATCCTAGAAATTTTGCAATTACACCATCTGGAAAATTTTTATTGGTCGCAAATCAGTTTACCAATAACATCGTAATTTTTAAAAGAGATTCAAAATCAGGTAGGTTAACAAAATTAACAAATCAGATTAGGGTTAATAGTCCTTCAAGTGTAAAGCTATATTCTTATTAGGTTATAAAGAATCTCTGATTATCAAATTAAAAGGAACTTTTAGAGATTGTTTTTTAGTATTTAAAATAATATCAGCTACAGTCTCACCCATTACTTTAAAATTTGTAGACATTACAGTAATTCCTAATAACTCCTTTAAAGGAGTGTCATTGTAAGAAATTATTCCAATATCATAACCTAATTTAAACTCATCTTCTCGAACTCGTTTTACTAGATTTACTAAATCAGATTCTTCTATTGTTACAAATAAATCTCCACTTTTTAATATAAAATCATCGTAAATCTTATCAATAATTTCAAAATCTAGATTATTGTGTACACAAAATTTTCTAAATCCGTACAAAATTCTTCTAGGATAAGGATACACAGATTTATCAGGATAAACTAAAAAGACTTTTTCATATTGTTGAATTTTACCTAGGCCTTCTGTTAACGATTCATATATATCATTTTCGAAATCTTGATAAACTTCACCTAATGCATTGTTAATTTTATTTTTTATATTATCTAAAATAATTAATTTATTTTTAGGAATTTCATTTAAAACTGAAGCAGCTTTTTCAGTTAATGTTATATGGGTTAATTTACTTGTTTTAAAATGGGGCATTATTATAAAATAATCATAAGCAGATTTGTTTTGTTCTAATAAATTTGAAAATAAAGTTTCATCACAATGATAAACATGAAGATCTGTATGAGTGTTGGCACCAATTTTGTTAATAAAGTGATTATATATTCTTAGTTTATAGTTACTTAACTTATTAATTAAAAATAAAATATTTGTTTTAGAAATTAGTTTTGTTCTAGATATATAAAAACCTTTACCTCTTATAGAAGTAATTATATTTCTTTCTTTTAATATTCCATAAGCTTTTTCAACCGTGTCTCGAGATAAATAAAACTCTTCACTAAACCGATTAATAGAGGGTATCTTTTCATTCATTTTTAAATTACCCACTGATATATTATATATTATAGAATCTACAATTTGTTGATATTTGGGTATTCTTGAGTTTTCGTCTATATTTATTAACTTGAACATTTCCATAAAAGATAATTTCTGGTTTTTGATTAGGTAAATGCAAAGTACAAAAATTAAAAATTTTTTAAGACCAAACAATTTTTTAATTTTCAATTTTATACGGTATAGTACAGGATACGTTTACTTAGATGTAAAATTATATTTGAACTTAATTACTATAAACAACAATATGGAAAATATATCCAAGACATTTAAATACGTAGATTACTTATGGGATGAAGCTAAAGCAGTTTCTTTTGGAGATAATCAGGTAGAATTATTTTTATATCGTTCAAATATTTTAGGAGCAGATTTAAGAATTACAAACTACGGAGGAGGTAATACAAGTTGTAAAACTATTGAAAAAGATCCTCTTACAAACGAAGAAGTTGAAGTAATGTGGGTAAAAGGTTCTGGTGGAGACATTGGTACTTTAACACGTTCTGGAATTGCAGGACTTTACACGGGTAGGCTAAGAGATTTAAAAAATGTCTATCAAGGTCTACATGATGAAGATAGAATGGTAGGTTTATTTAATCATTGTATTTACGATTTAGATAGTAAAGCGCCTTCAATAGATACACCTTTACACGGTTTATTGCCATTTGCACATATAGATCACTTACACCCTGATGCTCTAATTGCTGTAGCTGCTGCTAAAGACAGTGAAAAAGTAACCAAAGAAATTTGGGGAGACACTATGGGTTGGGTGCCTTGGCAAAAGCCAGGTTTCGATTTAGGTTTACAATTAGAAAAATGTTTAGCTGAGAATCCAGGAATTAGAGGAATTGTATTAGGAAGCCATGGTTTATTTACTTGGGGAGATACTTCTTACGAATGTTATATGAATAGTTTAGAAGTTATTGAAATGGCTTCTGAATATATAGAACAAAAACTAGAAGAACAAGGAGAAGTTTTTGGTGGTCAAAAAGTAGAAAGTTTATCTAAAGAAGAGCGTTTAGAAAAAGCCGCTCAGATTATGCCTTTATTAAGAGGTTTAGCATCATCTGAAAATAGAATGATTGGTCATTTTACAGATACTGATGTTGTTATGCAATACATCAATAGTAACGATTTAGAAAGACTTGCACCTATGGGTACATCTTGTCCAGATCATTTCTTAAGAACTAAAATTCAACCATTAGTATTAGATCTTGATAAAAATGAAGATTTATCAGATGCAGATGCTATTCTATCAAAGTTAGAACCAGCATTTGCTGCATATCGTCAAGAATATGTAGATTATTATAATACTTGTAAAAGAGATAATAGTCCAGCAATTCGTGATGCAAACCCAGTAATTATTATATATCCAGGAGTTGGTATGTTTAGTTTTGCTAAAAACAAACAAACAACTCGTGTAGCAAGTGAATTTTATATCAATGCAATTAATGTAATGAGAGGTGCAGAAGCCATTACTGAATATACTTCATTACCAAGACAAGAAGCATTTGATATTGAATATTGGTTGTTAGAAGAGGCAAAATTGCAACGTATGCCAAAAGAAAAACCATTATCGCGTAAAGTAGCTTTAGTTACTGGTGCTGGTGGAGGAATTGGTAAAGCAATTGCTGATAAATTAGCTGCTGAAGGTGCTAATATTGTATTAACAGATATCAATGAAGATGCATTAGTTGAGGCTAATGGTACGTATGCAAGAGATGTTTCTACATATGCACTTTGTGATGTTACAAATACAGATTCTATAGAGAATGCCTATAAAAAAGCAATTTTAGAATTTGGAGGTGTAGATATGATAATACATAGTGCAGGATTAGCAATTTCTAAACCATTAACAGATACTACAGATAAAGATTGGAACATTTTACAAAGTATCCTAGTAAAAGGCCAGTTTGATTTAGCAAAACAATTTGCAGTAATCGTTCGTAAACAAGGTTTAGGAGGAGATTATATAGCGATTGCAAGTAAGAATGGATTAGTAGCTGGTCCTAATAATGTAGCTTATGGTACTGCAAAAGCAGCACAACAGCATATGGTACGTTTATTGGCAGCAGAATTAGCTAAAGATAAAGTAAGAGTAAATACGGTAAATCCTGATGGAGTTATTGTAGGAAGTAAAATTTGGGAAGGTGCTTGGGCAGAAGGCAGAGCAAAAGCAAATGGTATTACAGTTGAAGAATTACCTGCTTTTTACGCAAAGAGAAACCTGCTTCATGAAATTATAACGCCAGATGATATTGCAAATGGAGTTTTCTCACTAGTAGGAATTCTAGATAAATCAACAGGAAATATTATAAACGTAGATGGTGGAATGGCAAACGCGTTTGTAAGATAAAAAATAGTAGTTTGTAATTTGAATTAAGAAAAACTTCTATAGATATATTTTTATAGAAGTTTTTTTTAATTTACAACAGCCAAAAAAGAATGAAAATACAACAAGAACAAATCTCAGATTTCAACAAAAAAGAATTAGAAAATCATAAAGATAATTTTGATTTTTTAGCAAGTAAATTAACAAAGAATGGGCATAAAGTAGAGACTATAGTTTCTAAATTATCAGAATTTCAAGTAGCCATACCAAGTTGGGCTTTAGGGGCAGGTGGTACTCGTTTTGGGCGTTTTGGATTCTATGGAGAACCTTCTAATTTAGAAGAAAAAATAGATGATGTAGGAATTTTACATAGTTTAACCCAAACTGCAGGAGCTGTATCTTTACATATTCCTTGGGATATTCCTTCTGATTATGCTGCAATTAAAGAAAAAGCTAACGCTTTAAATATAAAGTTTGATGCAGTAAACTCTAATACTTTTCAAGATCAAGCAGGTGCTAAAGAGAGTTATAAATATGGCTCACTAAGTAATGTTAGTAAAGCAGTTAGAGAACAAGCGATTCAACACAACTTAGATGTAATCAAAATAGGAGATAAATTAGGTTCTAAAGCATTAACGGTTTGGTTAGCTGATGGGTCTTGTTTTCCTGGTCAAAATAATTTTCAAACGGCATTTCAAAATACTCAAGATAGTTTAATAGATATTTATAAAGGTTTACCAGAAGATTGGAAAATGTTGGTAGAATACAAACCTTATGAACCAAATTTCTACAGTACAGTAATTCAAGATTGGGGTGCTTCTCTAATGTTAGCTAATGGTTGTGGAGATAAAGCATATACATTGGTAGATTTAGGACATCACCTACCAAACTCGAATATTGAACAAATCGTATCTATTTTACAATTAAAAGGAAAACTAGGTGGTTTCCATTTTAATGACAGTAAATATGGTGATGATGATTTAACAGTTGGTAGTATTAAACCATATGCTTTATTTTTAATTTTTAATGAATTGGTATATGGTATGCAAAACAATCCACAAAATCCAGATTTAGCTTGGATGATTGATGCAAGCCATAACATAAAGGATCCTTTAGAAGATTTAATTCAATCTTTAGAAGCTATTCAAGAAGCATATGCAAAAGCCTTGTTAATTAATCAAGATGCTTTAAGAACAGCACAATTGAATAATGATGTTGTAAAATGTCAAGAAATTTTACAAGGAGCATACAGAACAGATGTAAGACCTCTATTAGAAAAAGCACGTATAAATGCAGGGGGTGTTATTAACCCAATTAATGCATACAGAGCCTTAGGTGTAAGAGAACAATTAATTAAAGAAAGAGGAAAAAATACTGTTGCAACAGGTCTTTAAAAAAAACCTTATGAAACAAAAAGTAACTGCAGTTTTTGATATTGGTAAAACAAATAAAAAGTTTTTTTTATTTGATAAAAAATTTAAAGAAGTTTATAAAGAATACGCTTCTTTTGATGAAATTGAAGATGAAGATGGGTATCCAACAGAAGATATTAATGCACTACAAAACTGGATAAAAAAAGTTTTTCATAAGAATTTAAAATCAGATAAATTTAATGTAGAAGCCATTAATTTTTCTACTTATGGAGCAAGTTTTGTTCATTTAGATGAAAATGGAGAAATCCTTACTCCTTTATATAATTACACAAAAGAAATTGATCAAGATATAGTTGATGAATTTTATAAAAAATACGGACCAGAATTAGAATTTACAAGAACAACAGGTTCTCCAAAATCAGGATTATTAAATTCTGGAATGCAACTCTATTGGATAAAAAAAACAAAGCCAAAAATCTTTAAAAAGATTAAATATTCGTTGCATTTGCCACAATATTTAAGTTATATTTTTTCAGGAATTCCAATTAGTGAATATACAAGTATTGGTTGCCATACATCTTTATGGAATTACGAAACCAAAGATTATCATAATTGGGTATATGAAGAAAGAATAAATACAATATTACCACCAATAGTTTCTACAGAAACAAGTATCAATATGAATTATAATGGTACAAGAATTAAAGTAGGTGCTGGTATTCACGATAGTTCTTCTGCACTTTTACCTTATGTAAGAAGTGTAAAAAAACCTTTTGTTTTGGTTTCTACAGGTACTTGGTCTATAGCTTTAAATCCTTTTTCTGATGTGCCTTTAACCACAGAAGAAACAGAGGCTGGTTGTATTAATTATATGAGAATTAATGGAAAACCTGTCAAATCTTCAAGATTGTTTCTAGGTAACGAATACAAATTGCAAGTAGCAAAATTAACCAAAAAGTTTAATGTTGATAAAGATTATCATAAAACTGTTGAGTTTGATTATGATGCCTATTTTGAAATTATAAAAGATTTTCATTATTGCTTTAAATGGAAATCTTTTTCTGACAAAAATATGCCAACTAAAACGTCCTATTCTTACAATACTTTTGAGCACGCTTATCATCAATTAATGATAGAGTTAGTGCAACTTCAAGTAGAAAGCATAAAAAGAATAGCAAATACATATGACATAGATCGTTTGTACGTAGATGGGGGTTTTACAGATAATGATTTATATATTAAGCTGTTATCTCATTACTTAAGAGGTATGAAGCTAAGAACAACAAAAGCTTCTTTAGGTTCTGCATTGGGTGCAGCAATTGCAATATCTGATGCAAAATTAAATTCAAAATTCTTAAAAAAGAATTATGCACTTAAGAAACATGTCCCTTTCATAATAAAATAAATGTCAAAAAAAGTAAATTTCATTCACCCAAGAAATCAAATTACTACTATAATAGATCGTATTTATAAAAGAGGTATGACTACCACTTCTGGTGGAAATATTTCTGTTATAGATGATAATGGAGATATTTGGGTTACACCTTCTGCTATAGATAAAGGCTCTTTAAGAGCATCAGATATTATTTGTGTAAAAAAAGACGGAACTATTGTAGGTAAACATAAACCATCTTCAGAGTTTCCATTCCATAAAGCAATTTATGAAGCAAGACCAGATATTAAATCTGTAATTCATGCGCATCCACCAGCATTGGTGTCTTTTAGTATTGTTCGACAAATACCAAATACAAATATTATTTCTCAAGCAAAACATATTTGTGGACCAATTGGATATGCAAAATATAGACTTCCAGGATCTAACGATTTGGGGACTGTAATAGCAGACGAATTTAACAAAGGATACAAAGCAGTGATTATGGAAAATCACGGAGTTGTTTTAGGTGGTAGTGATTTAACAGACGCGTATGAAAGATTTGAAACTTTAGAGTTCTGTTGTAGAACAATATTGTACGGGTCTCAAATAGGAACTCCTAAGTACTTAAAAGATAGTCAAATTGATGAATTTGAAGCACAAGTACCAGCTGTTAGACCAGAGAAAAAGAAAAATAAATATCCGTCAGATGAGGTCGAAAAAAGACTTGAAATTTGTAACATTGTAAGACGTTCTTGTCAACAAGGTCTAATGATCAGTACTTATGGAACAGTTTCTATGCGCTGGAAAAATAACAATTTTTTAATTACTCCTACACATATAAATCGTTGGGATTTACAAATTGAAGATATCGTTCAAATAAAAAAAGGAAAAAGAGAAGCAGGTAAAACTCCAAGTAGAGCAACTTATTTACACGAAGAAATTTACAAGAATAATCCTAAAATAAATTCTATAATAATGACACAATCTCCTTATTTAATGGCGTTTGCAGTTACTGGAGAGTATTTAGATGTAAGAACTATTCCTGAAAGCTGGATTTTCCTTCAAGATATCCATGCAGTAAATTTTGGAACTCATTTTAAGAATAATGTAGATAAAAAAATTATAGAAAATTGTAATACAGCATTGATTATAGAAAATGACTCCGTTATTATTACAGGAGATAAGTTATTACAAACTTTTGATTATTTAGAGGTTGCAGAATTTAGTGCAAAATCAATAGTTTTAGGAAACTCTTTAGGAGAAATGGTTCCTATTAATGATGAACAAGTAGAAGAGTTAAGAGAAAAGTTTTTATCATAAAAAGTAAAAGAAAATGGCAATAAAAATAGACACACGTTATCCGTCTGTAGATGATTTACGAAATAAAGCTAGAAAAAAAATACCAAAGTTTGCTTTCGAATATTTAGATGGTGGTTGTAATGAAGATGTTAATCTTATAAGAAATATTTCAGAATTAAGAGAAGTACAATTAAAGCCAAATTATCTAAGGAATCACGGAGGTTCATCAACAAAAACAAAATTATTTGGTATTGAGTATGATGCACCTTTTGGGATTGCACCAGTTGGTTTACAGGGATTAATGTGGCCAAATTCACCAGAAATTTTAGCTAAAGCCGCTTTTGAACATAATATTCCTTTTATATTAAGTACAGTAACTACAACTAGTATAGAAAGAGCTGCAGAATTAACAGAAGGCAAAGCATGGTTTCAATTGTATCATCCAACAGAAGATAGTTTAAGAGATGACATTATAAAAAGAGCAGAAGCTGCAGAATGTCCTGTTTTAGTTATTTTATGTGATGTTCCTAGTTTTGGCTTTAGACCAAGAGATATTAGAAATGGATTGGCAATGCCACCTAAAATGAACTTAACAAACATTTTACAAGCTTTTGTCAGACCTCACTGGAGTTTACAAACCTTAAAACACGGAATTCCAAATTTTGCAAACCTTTTACCATATATGCCTAAAAATTTAGATTTAAAGCAGTTAGGTAAATTTATGGATCAAACTTTTTCAGGTAGGTTAAATGAAGAAAAGATCAAACCAATTCGCGATATGTGGAAAGGTAAAATTGTATTAAAAGGTGTAGCCTCTCATTATGATGCAGAACAAGCCATTCGTTTAGGTCTAGATGGAATTATTGTATCAAATCACGGGGGTCGACAATTAGATGCAGGAGAATCTACTATAATACCATTAACTTCTATCGCAGAAAAATATGGAGAACAAATTGAAGTAATGATGGATAGTGGAATTCGTTCTGGAGTAGATGTAGCAAGATCTTTAGCATCTGGAGCAAAGTTTACCTTTATGGGGCGTTCATTTATGTATGGTGTTGCAGCATTGGGTAATAAAGGAGGAAATCATACTATTTCTCTATTGAAAACAGAACTACAACAAGTAATGGAACAAATATGTTGTGAAAAAGTAGAAGATTTTCCTAACCATTTAATTACAAATAAATAAATCAACAAAAACGATTGTTGAATTGTGTTTTTTTATACGGTATAGTACAGGATAGAATTTTTTAATATCCAAACTACATTCGTTATTAACGAAAACTAATAAATTAGTTAAAAGTATGGCAGAAAATCAGAGCGTATCAATAAATATTAATGATAATACAGGAGGTGAGTTTGAAAGGATTCCTGTACCAAATTCTAAGTTAAAAGGATGGAAATCATTTTTAGGAATGTATGCAGGCGAACACGCTGCTGGCACAGAATTTATGATAGGCCCATTATTTTTAGCTGCTGGTGCAAGTTTAAAAGATTTAATTTTTGGGCTGTTTATTGGTAATATTCTTGCTATTCTTACTTGGAGATATTTAGTAGCCCCTATAGCTGTGTCTAGCAAATTAACTTTGTATTATCAGTTAGAAAAGATCGCTGGCAAACATTTAGTAAAAGTATACAATGTAGTAAATGGGGTACTTTTTTGTTTTTTAGCAGGAGCAATGATTACAGTTTCTGCTAGTGCAGTAGGTGTTCCTTTTGATGTAAGTTTTACAATTCCAGAAAGTATATTTGGATTAAGTAGTGCAGCTTTTTCAATGATAGTAATTATTGTAGGTATTGTAATGACAATAGTAGCTGCAGCAGGTTATGACGCAGTATCTAAATTTGCAAATATTTCGGCTCCTTGGATGATAGTTGTTTTTGCTGCATGTGGAATATCTGCCCTTTCTCAGATGGAGGTGGATTCTTGGGAGAGTCTTCTCTCAAATTGGGATAATGGAGTAAGTGTAATTCAATCTGCTAAAGGTAAAGAAGATTTTGGGTTTTGGAAAATTGTGATTTTCTCATGGTTATGTAATGCAGCAATGCATTTTGGAATGTCAGATTTAACGATTATGAGATTTGCTAAAGATAGTAGTGCAGGATGGGGGCCATCAGTAGGAATGTTTTTAGGACATTATATGGCATGGATATGCGCTTCATTTATGTTAGCTGCTCAGATTAAATTGACTGGTGATATTTCTGCAAATCCTGGAGCTCTAGCTTGGAGTGCTGTAGGATGGACTGGAATTATTTGTGTTATTGTAGCAGGATGGACAACTGCTAATCCAACTATATATAGAGCAGGTCTAGCTTTTCAAAGTTTATTTCCTACTAAAACAAAAGCATATTCAGGTGTTATTTTAGCAGGTTTAGTTGCAACTGTAGCAGGAATATTTCCTACACTTTCAGGAAAATTACTGGATTTTGTAGGTTTGTATGGTACCATCTTAGGACCAATGGGAGGAGTAATTTTTGTAAACCATTATCTAGCAAAAAAAATGAGTTTTACTCAAGATTATGCTGATAAAAAAGGGGCTGCTTTTAATGTAGCAGTTTTATTAGCTTGGTTACTTCCAGTAGCATTAGGTTTGTATTTTATCTTTGCGAAAGATTTATTTCCTGCATATGCAGTAATACCTTGTTGGATAGCTTCTAGTTTGTTATATGTAATTATTATGAAACTTCAAAAAACTTAAATTATGAAAATACTGAAATTAATAAGCGGTTTATCAATAGGAGTTTTAATATTATTAATGAGTATACTTTTATTTTTAAATAAAATTAATTTAGCAACCGTAAAGATGCTTATGCTAATAGGAACAGTATTATGGTTTGTAAGCACACCGTTTTGGATGAAAGAAGAGAAAAATTAAATTTCTTAATTCTATGTTGAAAAAGATAAAAATTTTTTTTAAAGTATTATTTTTAATTGCCTTCCTTCCTTTCGAATTGTCAAAAGGTAAGAAAAGAAGAGTTAAAAAACAGATTAAAAGCTATTTCTTGAGAAGTGTTTTTGAAGTTTAATCCTTTATAATAATGATAAATTTTTATTAAAAAAGTTTAGAGTTTTTTATTTATATAATATTTACAACTCTTTTTGATGCTTTCTTAACATTATTAATTAGATTTATAAATCTATAAATAAAGGTTTTGAAAATATTTATATATAAACTTGTAATTATATTATTTCATACAAGTACAACTAATTCAGCAACAAATTAGTATTAAAGAATAAAAAAAGAGTTAATCTTTAGAGTTTTCTTAACGAAAAATCATCAATTTTTTAACATCTTTGTAAGAATCAAAAAATAGGTTCTACAATGAAGATTTATCCTATAGAAACTGGTAATTTTAAATTAGATGGAGGAGCAATGTTTGGTGTTGTACCTAAATCTATTTGGCAAAGAACAAATCCTGCAGATGCTAATAATATGATAGACATGAGTATGCGTTGCATGCTTATAGAAGATGGTAATCGTTTAATATTAATAGATACTGGTTTAGGTAATAAACAATCAGATAAATTTTATAGCTATTATTATTTGTTTGGAGATTTTTCTTTAGATACATCTTTAAAAAAATATGGTTTTCATAGAGATGATATCACAGATATTTTTTTAACTCATTTACATTTTGATCATTGTGGAGGTGTTATTAAAAGAAACAAAGAGGGTTTATTAATTCCTGGTTTTAAAAATGCAAAAGTTTGGTCTAATCAAAAACATTGGAAATGGGCAACAGAACCAAATGCCAGAGAAAAAGCATCATTTTTAAAAGAGAATATAAATCCAATTAAAGAAAGTGGTCAATTAGAATTTATACATAGTAATTATAAAGATCAAATTGGTTTTGATGTTTTGTTTATGGATGGTCATACAGAAAAACAAATGTTGCCAAAAATTGAATATCAAGACAAAACATTGGTATTTATGGCAGATTTATTACCAACAGTTGGTCATATACCTTTACCATATGTTATGGGGTATGATACTAGACCTTTGTTAACTATTAAAGAAAAAGCAGCATTTTTAAACGAAGCTGCAGATAAGAACTTTTATCTTTTTTTAGAACATGATGCTCATCATGAACTATGTACTGTACAACACACAGAAAAAGGGGTTCGTTTAAATACTACACATAAGTTTTCAGAAATATTTAATTAGAGAAGTTAGAATATGAAGCGTATTAAAGCAAGTTTTTTTATTGCCTTTTTAGGCATTTTTATATGGGGTTGTAAATCATCAAAAATAGCAGTTACTGCACCAAACTTCGATGAAATTATTACAACACCAGCAAAAAAAGATTTTTTGTCTGAAGAGGAATTAAAAGTTTGGCATCATTTAGATATACAGAAAGATTCTATTGCAGGTATTAGCTTAGAAAAAGCATATAAATTTTTAAAGGGGAAAAAAGCAAGGCCAGTTGTTGTTGCAATTGCAGATTCTGGAGTAGATATTAATCATGAAGATTTAAAGGATGTACTTTGGGTTAACAAAGACGAAATAAAAGGTAACAATAAAGATGATGATAATAATGGATATATAGATGATGTTTTTGGTTGGAACTTTCTTGGGAATTCTAAAGGAGATATTGTAACCACAGATCAATTAGAAATTACTAGAATTGTTAAAAGAGGCAGAGAAAAGTTTGGAGATAAAGATCTTTCTGAAATTGCAGAAAAAGAAAAAAAAGCATATGAAGAATATTTAAAACTAAATAAAGAATTCGAAGCTACCCTTATTGAGAAAAAAGGAGAAATTTATCAAATGGATGACTATCTAAAAAATTTAGATATGGTTCAAGAAAATTTTGATATAGTTAAAAAATTAGCAAAAACAGACAGTCTTACTTTAACTATTGTAGACAAAGTAGAAGCACCAAATTTACAAACTTTAATGAGGGTAAAAAATGTTGCTAATATTCTAAAGCAAGGTATGAGTGAAAGTACTTTGAAAGAAGAAAAAGAAAAAGTAAAAGAATACGTTGCAGAACTTAAAAAGGCAATGGAAGGTTATAATCTAGATATGAATTATCGTCAATCTTTAGGAGATGATTTATATGATATTACTGATAAATTTTATGGCAATAACAATATGTTAGGTACTGCAGATGCAGGTAAACATGGTACTCATGTAGCAGGTATTGTTGCAGCAAATAGAACTAATAAAATTGGAGCAGTAGGTGTTGCAGATAATGTAAAAATTATGACTGTTAGAATTGTTCCTGAAGCAGATGAACATGATAAAGATGTGGCTCTTGGTATTAGATATGCAGTAGATAATGGAGCAAAAATTATAAACACAAGTTTTGGTAAACGTTTTTCACCAAATAAAAATTGGGTTTATGATGCATTAAAATATGCAGCAGAAAAAGATGTTTTAATAGTTAATGCAGCAGGTAATGATGGTAAAGATTTAGATGTTAATGAAACCTACCCAACAGACTCAAAAGATATGCTTACAGAATTTACAGATAATGTAATTACAATTGGTGCAAATAGTTTGCATTATGATAAAAATTTACCAGCAAATTTTTCTAACTATGGTAAAGTAAATGTAGATATTTTTGCACCAGGTGTAAGTATCTATGCACCAATTCCAGAAGATAAATACGAGGCTTTAAGTGGTACTTCTATGGCTGCACCAACAACTGCAGGAGTTGCTGCTTTAGTACGATCTTATTATCCAAATTTATCTGCTAAAGAAGTTAAAGATATCATTATGAAATCTGGAGCAAAAATTAATTTTGATGTTGTAAAACCAGGTTCGCAAACAGAAGAAAATCCAAATGGAGAAATGATTCCTTTTTCTAGTTTATCTGTTACAGGTAGAGTTGTAAATGCTTACAATGCATTACAATTAGCAGAATATATTTCAAACAAAAAACAATAGTAAATCTTTTACTATTTTTATAAATAAAAACCAATTTAAAAATGAAGAAAGTACCTTATTTAGTTTTATCAATACTAATGTTAGTGTCATGTGCTCAAACCAAAGATGTTTCTAATACAGATAATAATGCTAAAAAAAGTAATGAAAGTTACTGGCAGCAACATGTAGATTATACTATGGATATTGATGTAAATGGTTATCAATATAATGGAAAACAAAAATTAATATATACTAACAATTCTCCAGACGATTTAGATAAGGTTTTTTATCATCTTTATTTTAATGCTTTTCAACCTGGTTCTCAAATGGATGTTCGTTCTTTAAATATTAAAGATCCAGACAGAAGAGTAAGAGATAGAATTAGTAAATTAAAACCAAATGAAATAGGTTACATTAAGGTAAATTCTTTAAAACAAGATGGAGTAGCAGTTTCTCATGAAACAGTGGGTACTATTTTAGAAGTAACTTTAAACAAGCCTATAAAATCTGGAGAAAGTGTAACTTTTGATATGCTGTTTGATGCTCAAGTGCCTGTTCAAATTAGAAGATCTGGAAGAAATAATGCAGAAGGTGTTGCTTTATCTATGACTCAATGGTATCCTAAAATGGCTGAATATGATTTTCAAGGATGGCATACTCCACCTTACATTGCAAGAGAATTTCATGGTGTTTGGGGAGATTTTGATGTGACTTTACATATAGATAAAAATTATGTTGTTGGAGGTACAGGTTATTTACAAAATCCACAAGAAGTAGGTCATAATTATGAAGACAAATCAAAAGAATTAAAATTACCAAAAGGTGAAAAATTAACTTGGCATTTTAAAGCACCAAATGTTCACGATTTTTCATGGGCAGCAGATCCAGAATATAATCATGATATGATTACAACTAATTCTGGTATAGATTTACATTTCTTTTATAAGAAAACTATGGAGGCTAAGTATTTAAAGAATTGGAAAGATTTACAGCTTAAGACTGCAGAATTAATGGATTTCTTTAGTGAAAATGTGGGTATGTACCCTTACAAACAATACTCTGTGATTCAAGGTGGAGATGGAGGTATGGAGTATGCAATGTCTACATTAATTACAGGTCAAAGAAATTTTGGAAGCTTATTTGGTGTTACTGCACATGAAATGGCACATACATGGTTTCAGTTTCTGTTAGCTTCAAACGAAAGTTTACATCCTTGGATGGATGAAGGTTTTACTTCATACATTTCTTCTAAAGCATCAAATAAAATATTAGAAAGAAATAGAGAAAATCCTCATGCAGGTTCATATAGAGGTTATAGAACTATTGTAAATAGAGGTTATGAAGAATCAATTTCTACTCATGCAGACAGGTATAACACAAACTGGGCTTATAGTACAGGGAGTTATTCTAAAGGAGCAATTTTCTTAGCTCAATTAGAGTATGTAATAGGTGCAGAAAATGTGGCAAAAGGTTTAAAGAAATATTTTAATGACTTTTCTTTTAAACACCCAACACCAAATGATATTAAAAGATCTATGGAAAAGGTTTCTGGTATTCATTTAGATTGGTATTTAAATGAATGGACGCAAACTACACATACAATAGATTATGGTGTAAAAAGTGTTGATGGAAAAACAATTACTTTAGAAAGAATTGGTCAAATGCCAATGCCTATAGATCTTGAAGTTGAATACACAGATGGGTCTAAAGAAAGCTTTAACATTCCATTACGTATGATGAGAAGTGTAAAACCAACATCTGCAACAATTTTAAAAGACTGGGGATGGGCTTTTCCAACCTACACTTTTGATGTTTCTAAAGATGTAAAATCTGTTGTAATAGATAAAAGCGGATTAATGGCGGATATTAAATTAGAAAATAATACGTATCCTGCAAGCTCAAGATAAAATTAAATAATAGTAAGATTTTAATGACCCTAGCTTTGGCTGGGGTTTTTAATTTAGAAGACTATTTATATCTTCTTTTGGTATAAAACCTACTAACATTAAATAAACTCCACAAACAATTAAAATAATTCCCATTACTTTTTTTACTCTATAAATAACTGTAGGAGTCATCTTGTTTTTAAGCTGTTTTGCTAAAAATATTTTTCCTAAATCTGTAATAAAATAGCCTGCTATAACAACAGAAAAATAAGTGAAAATTGCATATTGATTCATTTTTAAAGAGGGGCCAATTACAAGTATAGTTCCTAACCAAAATGCTAATACCCCTACATTAATAAAGTTTAAAAAATAACCTTTTAAAAATAGTTTTATATAGTTGTTTTTTACAATGGGGACGTCTATCTGTTTAGCAGATTCTATGGCCTCTTTTTTGTTTTCTCTGTCAAAGTAAGTAATTAAACCATAGATAATTAACACCAAACCTCCAATTAAAAATAATCTTGGATCATCTTTTATTTTTTCTAATAAAGACCTACTTCCATAATAGGCAATTAGAATAAAAGTAACATCTGCTAATACAACACCTAAATCAAAAACAATAGCAGCTCTTGCACCTTTAATAATACTAGTTTGAATCAACATAAAAAAAACAGGTCCAATCATAAAAGCCATGAAAAAACCTATTAAAAAAGCGTTTTTAAAATCGTAAAAATCCATATTTAACAAAAATAAGGATTTTTATACATCATCAAAATCTATACTAATTTTTGAAGTTGTTGGGTGTGCTTGACAAGTTAAAATAAGTCCTTCTTCTACTTCACCATCAGTTAAAATAGTATTTTTAACCATAACAGCCTTACCTTCTGTAACTTTAGCTAAACAAGAACTACAAACACCTCCTTGACAAGAATAAGGAGGGTCTAAATCGTTACGTAAACTTGCAGCTAAAATGTTATCTGTTTGCGTCATTGTAAAGGTGGTTTCTTCATCATCTAACAAAACAGTAATTTCTGATGTGCCTTCTTTAATTTCGTCTTTTGCATTTTCATCTTCAGAAACTGTAAATAATTCAAAATGAATATTGTTATTAGAAAAACCAGCTTCTTTTAAAGTTTCAGAAACCGTATTTATCATAGCTTCTGGTCCACATAAAAATGCAGCATCAAAAGAAATGTCTTTGTATTTATTTTTTATAAAGAAATTAGTGAATGGTTTATCTATTCTACCAAATAACATGTTTTCTTGACGTTCTCTACTACAAACAAATTCTAAATTAAAATGTTCATATTTTGAATTTAATGAGAGTAGTTCGTTATAAAAAATAGTATCCTCTACAGATTTGTTACCATAGATTAAGGTAAATGTTGATGTTGGTTCATGCTCTAAAACAGATTTCACCATCGATAAAATAGGAGTAATACCAGAACCAGCAGCAAACGCAATATAGTTTTTCTTAGCTTCTGGATTTAGTAAGAAACGACCTTCAGGAGTTGAGATTTTAACTTCATCACCTACTTTTAAATCAGTTGTTGCATAAGTAGAAAAGACTCCATTTTCTACAGCTTTTATGGCAACTCTTATTTCGCCACTTTTAGGTGTGGAGCAAATAGAATATGCTCTTCTTACTGCTTCACCATTAATCTCTTTTTCTATAGTAATGTATTGCCCAGCTGTAAAACTAAATTCAGTTATTAAATTTTCAGGAATACTAAAAACAACAGAAACCGCGTTTGCGGTTTCTTGTTTTATTTCTTTGATGTTTAGGTTATAAAATGTTGCCATAAATAGTTTTAGACTAAATTTTTCTCGATTAAATATTCTGCAATTTGAATGGTATTAGTGGCAGCACCTTTTCTTAGGTTATCTGCAACAATCCACAAATTTAAGGTATTTTCTTGAGATTCATCACGTCTTATTCTACCTACAAAAACTTCATCTTTATCATTTGCATTTATTGGCATTGGATATACATTGTTTGCCAAATCATCTTCAACAATTACTCCAGAAGTTTCACTTAAAATTTTACGAACTTCATCAACATCAAAATCATTATGAAATTGTACATTAACAGCTTCAGAATGTCCACCAGCTGTTGGTATTCTAACTGCAGTAGCTGTTACAGAAAAAGAATCGTCACGTAATATTTTCTTTGGTTCTTTAACTAATTTCATTTCTTCTTTAGTATATCCATTTTCTAAGAAAATATCACAATGTGGTAAAGCATTTCTACCAATTTTATGAGGGTAAGCCATTTCTCCATCTATACCAGCTTCTTCATTATCTAATTGTTGTACAGCTTTTACACCTGTACCAGATACAGATTGGTATGTTGAAATAACAACTCTTTTCATTTTATATTTTGCATGTAAAGGCGCTAAAGCCATTACTAATTGAATTGTAGAACAGTTTGGATTAGCAATAATTTTGTCATCTGCAGTTAATACATCTCCATTTATTTCTGGAACCACTAATTTTTTATCAGGATCCATTCTCCAAGCAGAAGAATTGTCTATTACAGTTGTACCTACTTCTGCAAATTTTGGAGCCCATTCTAATGAGGTATCACCACCTGCTGAAAATAAAGCAACATCTGGTTTCATATTAACTGCATCTTGTAAGGTAACAACTGTGTAATTATTTCCTTTATATGATAATTTTTTACCTGCAGATCTTTCTGAAGCCACAGGAATTAATTCTGTAATAGGTAAATTACGTTCTTCTAAAACTTTTAACATGACTGTGCCAACCATACCAGTTGCACCAACAACAGCTACTTTCATTTTATTTTTTTAAAAAATTTATTTTTTGCATTGCAAATATCAACACAAAAAAAATACTGACCATTCTTTTAAGAAATATTTACCAAAATTATTTCTAATGTTTAATTTAAAACAAATTGATATAATTTTAATTTAACGATGCTTCTGTTTAGGCTTGTGAGTCTTTAAGAAATAACTACATTTGCAAAAAATTTATTAACAAAAACTGAATTTTGTTCAGCTTAAACAATTCGTATAGCATGCAACTGTACAATAAGTTAAGCGCAAAAGAACGCGCTGCATTAATAGATGAGGCTGGTAAAGACCGCATCACAATTTCTTTTTATCAATATCATCAGATAAAAAACCCACAAATACTTAGAGATAAATTATTTTTAGAATGGAATGCTTTAGATGTTCTAGGAAGAATTTATGTTTCTTATGAAGGTATCAATGCTCAATTATCTGTTCCATCAGAAAATATGTATGCTCTTAAAGAGCAATTAGATAGTATATCATTCTTAAAGGATATTCGCTTAAATGTAGCTATTGAACATGATAATAAATCGTTCCTAAAACTTAAAGTTAAGGTTCGAAATAAAATTGTTGCAGATGGTTTAAATGATGAAACTTTTGATGTAACTAATAAAGGAGTACATTTAAATGCAGCAGCATTTAATGAAATGTTAGCAGACCCAAATACAGTTTGTGTTGATATGCGAAATCATTATGAAAGTGAAATTGGCCACTTTGATGGTGCAATTACTCCAGATGTAGATACGTTTAGAGATTCTTTAGATATTATAGAAGAAGATTTAAAAGATCATAAAGAAGATAAGAATTTATTGATGTATTGTACAGGAGGTATTCGTTGTGAAAAAGCTTCTGCCTACTACAAACATAAAGGATTTAAAAATGTATTTCAGTTAGAAGGTGGTATTATAGAATATACACGTCAAGTGAACACAGAAGGCATAGAAAATAAATTTATTGGTAAGAATTTTGTGTTTGATCATAGAAGAGCAGAAAAAATTACAGATGATGTTATTGCAAATTGCCATCAATGTGGAAAGCCTTGTGATACCCATACTAACTGTGCTAACGAAGCTTGTCATTTATTGTTTATACAATGTGATGATTGTGCTGATCAAATGGAAAATACATGCTCTACAGAATGTCAAGAAATTATTCACTTACCTTATGAAAAACAAAAAGAGCTTAGAAAAGGAAAAGGGAATAGCAATAAAATTTTCAAAAAAGGAAGAAGCGAAGTATTGAAATTTAAGAAATAAAAAAACCAATAAAAAAGACCTCATTAAGAGGTCTTTTTTATTTATAATAATCAAATACTAAAAGTAACCTAGCGAATTCTAAAAAGATTTATAAAGCATCACTTTTAAAATTATATTTGATGAGTAATAGATACATTCATTACAGTAAGGTAGTTTTAAAAATAGCCTTTTTTCATTCTTTAATATTGTGTATATTTACCTATTAAGCAATAAAGAAGTTTTTTATTGCAACTATTTAATAATCAGAAATAAAACTTTAGTTATAACTATAGACTGTTAATTAACTTCTAAAGACGAACAACTAAAGACTAAATATATATGGCATGTGGAAGTTGTGGTACAACAGAAAATGGAGTACCAAGAGGTTGTAAAAGTAATGGAAATTGTGGTACAGGAACCTGTGGTTCTGGTAGCGAAAAACTAGCTGTTTTTGATTGGTTGTCTAATATGACATTACCAAGTGGACAAGAACGATTCGATATTTTTGAGGTACGATTTAAAAATGGTAGAAAACATTTTTTTAGAAATGTAGATAATTTAACCATTTCTATGGGAGATGTAATTGCTGTAGAAGGTAATCCTGGTCATGATATTGGAATTGTATCTCTTGCAGGAGAACTTGTAAAAGTTCAAATGAAGAAAAGAAATGTGCCAATTGATAGCGAAGACATAAAAAAAATATATAGAAAAGCTACACAAAAAGACATTGATATTTGGCAGCAAGCTAGAGCTAGAGAAGAAGAAACTCAAAAAAGAGGAAGAGAAATATTAGGTAGGTTAGGGCTTCAGATGAAATTGTCTGATGTAGAGTTTCAAGGAGATGGAAATAAAGCTACTTTTTACTATACTGCTGATGCAAGAGTAGATTTTAGACAATTGATTAGAGATTTAGCTAGTGCTTTTTCAATTCGTGTAGAAATGAAACAAGTAGGTGCTAGACAAGAAGCAGCAAGACTTGGAGGTGTTGGCTCTTGTGGTAGAGAATTATGTTGTTCTACATGGCTTACAGATTTTAGAAAAGTAACCACAGCTGCAGCTCGTTATCAGCAATTGTCTTTAAATCCTTTAAAATTAGCTGGGCAATGTGGAAAGTTAAAATGTTGTTTAAATTTTGAATTAGATACCTATTTAGATGCATTAAAACCTTTTCCAAAACAAGATGTTGTTTTAAAAACAGAAAAAGGAGATGCTGCTTTTGTAAAAATGGATATTTTTAAAAAATATCTTTGGTATACTTATAAAGAAGAACGTACAAAATGGTTTAGATTAACTTTAGACCAAGTGCAAGAAATTATCGCTTTAAATAAGCAAAATAAAAAATCGAGTTCATTAGAAGATTATGAATCTGATATTGAAATTCCTGAAAAAGTTGATTTTGAGGATGCAGTAGGTCAAGATAGTTTAACAAGGTTTGATGTACCTAAAAAACGTAAAAGAAATAATAGAAACAAAAAAAGAAGACCAGCCACAGCTGCTGTTGCTTCTTCAGAGAATAAAGAAGATAAAAAACAACAGCCTAGAAAAAAAGTTAATCATCAAAAATCAACTGATAATTCATCAGCATCTAAAACTGTAAATAAAAATAAAAACAGGAGAAGAAATTTTAAAAATAAAAGAAATAATCAATCTAAAAATGGAAATAATTCTCAAGAAAAATAGGGGTTTAATTTGTTTTTTTTCATTGATGTTTCTTGTTTCTTGTTCAGATAATTTAGTGTTTACAGAATACAAAACATTAAAAAATTCAACTTGGAAATCAAATGAGAAATTAACATTTAATTTTACTGTAAAAGATACTACACAGCCTAAAAATCTGTTTATTCATGTTAGAAATAATAAAGATTATGCCTTTAGTAACTTGTATTTAATTACCAGTTTAAATTTTGCAAATGGTACAAAAATTGTAGACACTTTACAATATGAAATGACAGATGAATATGGGGCTTTTTTAGGAAAAGGATTTTCTAATATTAAAGAAAATAAATTATTCTATAAAGAAGCAAAAATTTTTCCAACTAAAGGAGAATATCAATTTATCATATATCATGCTATGAGAAAACAAGGAGAAATAGAACCAATTTCTACTTTAAAAGGAATTCAAGATGTTGGTTTTTCAATAGAAAATTAAAAAATGGCAACAAAGAAAAAAACAAATTTTAAAAAATACATCCTTTGGTTTTGGGCTACTATTTTAGGAGGTTTATTAGTTGTAATACTTTTATTTTTTACAGCTTCAATAGGTGGTTTTGGAGCATTGCCCACTTTTGAAGAATTAGAAAATCCACAAACTAATTTAGCAACAGAAGTTATTTCTGCAGATGGTGTTACCATTGGTAAATATGCAACAGAAAACAGAACGCCTATTAAGTATAAAGAATTACCAGAAAACTTAGTACAAGCTTTAGTAGCTACAGAAGATGAACGTTTTTATGAACATTCTGGAATTGATTTTAAAGGTTTTGCAAGAGCCGTTATTAAGTTAGGAAGAGATGGTGGTGCTAGTACAATAACACAACAATTAGCTAAAAATTTATTTACGAAAAGGGCCTCTAGAAATATTTTTAAAAGAATAGGTCAGAAAATGAAAGAGTGGGTAGTCTCTGTTAAATTAGAAAGACAATACACTAAGCAAGAAATCATTGCAATGTATTTAAATACTCAAGATTTTATTTTTAATGCTGTAGGTATTCGTTCTGCAGCAAGAATTTATTTTGGAAAAGAAGCTAAAGATTTAGACGTTCAAGAATCTGCAATTTTGGTAGCTATGTTAAAAAACCCAAGGCAGTATAACCCTAATAGAGAAATATCTAAAGATAAATCTAGAAGAAGAAGAAATGTTGTTTTTTTTCAAATGGCAAAAAACGGATTTTTAACTCAGTCTGAGAAAGATTCACTTCAATTACTTCCTTTAAAAATTAATTACACACCAGAAAGTCATGATGAAGGTTATGCTACTTATTTTAGAACACACCTTCAAAAAATAATGCGAAATTGGGTAGAGAAAAATCCAAAACCAAATGGTGAGGAATACGATATTTTTAAAGATGGTTTAAAAATTTATGTGACTATAGATTCTAGAATGCAACAATATGCAGAAGAAGCTGTAAAAGAACATATGGCTAATTTACAAACGTATTTTTTTAGAGAACAAAAAAGAAATAGAACAGCACCTTTTTATGACATTGAAAGAGATCAAATAAGAGGAATATTAACAAGAGCTAAAAAGAATTCAGAACGTTACAAAAGACTAAAAATAGCTGGTGTTTCTTCTAAAAGAATAGACAGTATTTTTAATGCTAAGACTAAAATGAATGTATTCTCTTGGAGAAGAAATATAGATACAATTATGTCTCCAATGGATTCTATAAAGTATTACAAGCACTTTTTAAGATCAGGCTTAGTTTCTATAGAGCCACAAACAGGTCATATAAAAGCTTGGGTAGGTGGTATAGATAATAAACATTTTAAATATGATGCTGTTGCTCAACAAAAAAGACAAGTTGGTTCAACATTTAAGCCATTTGTATATGCAACTGCTATAGATCAATTAAGAAAATCACCTTGTGATATGTTGCCAAATACACCTTATACAATACCTAAAGGTAAATATGGTATACCAGAAGAATGGACGCCAAGAAACTCTCAAGAAAAGTATGGAGGAATGATGACTTTAAAAGATGCATTAGCAACTTCAACAAATGTGGTAACAGCTAATTTAATAGATCAGGTAGCTCCAGAAAATGTAGTTCGTTTAGCAAAATCTGCTGGAATCGAAACTGAAATTCAAGCAAACCCTTCTATAGCATTAGGTGCAGTAGATCTATCATTGTTAGAAATGACAAGTGCCTACAGCACATTTGCTAATAAAGGTTTACGAGTAAAACCAATGATTATTACAAGAATAGAAGATAAAAACGGAACAGTTTTAAAAGACTTTATTCCTAAAACAAAAGAGGTAATTAGTGAAGAATCTGCATATGTAATTTTAAAGTTATTAGAAGGTGTAGCAGATTCTGGTTCAGGTATTCGTTTACGATCATCATTTACAAGTTCTGGTAAAGCTTCAACTGGTTTTCCTTATAAGTTTACAAATGCAATTGCTGGTAAAACTGGAACTACACAAAATCAATCAGATGGTTGGTTTATGGGTATTGTCCCTAATTTAGTTACAGGGGTTTGGACAGGTGGAGAGGATAGGGCTACTCATTTTGCTGGTATTACTTATGGTCAAGGTGCAAATATGTCTTTGCCTTCTTGGGCTATCTTTATGCGAAAATGTTATGAGGATAAATCATTAAATGTGAGTAAAGAAGATTTTGAGAAACCAGAAAACTTAACCATAAAAGTTGATTGTGATGAGGTTATAGATGAAGATAAAAAAGTAATACAAAAGAAAAATACTGATACAGATTTTTAATAAAGCACAATGATAAATAAGAAAGTTAATAATGTAGAAGAAGCTTTAAATGGCGTAAAAGACAGAATGACTTTTATGTTAGGAGGCTTTGGTTTATGTGGTATTCCTGAAAATGCAATATCAGAATTAGTTAAGTTAAATGTACGAGACGTAACATGTATATCTAATAATGCAGGCGTAGATGATTTTGGTTTAGGTTTACTTTTACAAAATAAACAAATCAAAAAAATGATTTCTTCTTATGTAGGCGAAAATGATGAGTTTGAACGTCAAATGCTTTCAGGAGAATTAGAAGTAGAATTAACACCACAAGGTACTTTAGCAGAAAAATGTAGAGCAGCTCAAGCTGGTTTTCCTGCCTTTTATACACCTGCAGGTTTTGGAACAGAAGTAGCAGAAGGTAAAGAAACTAGAGATTTTGATGGTAAAATGTATGTTTTAGAACCCGCTTTTAAAGCAGATTTTGCTTTTGTTAAAGCTTGGAAAGGTGATGCTGCAGGAAACTTAGTATTTAAAGGAACTGCAAGAAATTTTAATGCTAATATGTGTGGAGCTGCAAAAATTACAGTTGCAGAAGTAGAAGAGTTAGTTCCTGTTGGTGAATTAGATCCAAATCAAATTCATATTCCAGGAATTTTTGTTCAAAGAATTTTTCAAGGTAAAAACTATGAGAAAAGAATAGAACAAAGAACAGTAAGACAAAAAAAATAGGTATGGCTTTAGATAAAAACGGAATTGCAAAACGTATTGCTAAAGAAGTAAAAAATGGTTACTACGTAAACTTAGGAATTGGTATTCCTACTTTAGTAGCTAATTTTGTTAGAGATGATATAGAAGTTGAGTTTCAAAGTGAAAACGGAGTTTTAGGAATGGGACCTTTTCCTTTTGATGGAGAAGAAGATGCAGATATTATTAATGCTGGTAAACAGACAATAACTACAATGCCTGGTGCTAGTTTTTTTGATTCAGCAACAAGTTTTTCTATGATTCGTGGTAAGCATGTACATCTAACTATTTTAGGAGCTATGGAAGTTGCAGAAAATGGTGATATTGCCAACTGGAAAATTCCTGGTAAAATGGTAAAAGGTATGGGTGGTGCTATGGATTTAGTTGCTTCTGCAGATAATATAATCGTTGCTATGATGCACACCAATAAAAGAGGCGAAAGCAAACTATTAAAAAAATGTTCTTTGCCTTTAACTGGTGTAGGTTGTGTTACTAAAGTGGTCACAAACTTAGCAGTTTTAGAAATAAAAGAGAATGCTTTTCATCTTTTAGAAAGAGCCCCTGGAGTTTCTGTAGAAGAAATTCAAAATGCAACAGAAGGTACATTAATTGTTAATGTAGAAATCCCTGAAATGAAAATATAAATGAATACATTAAAATATATTATTCCTTTTCTATTTCCTATCTTAATTATTTTATTTGGCTTAATAACTTATAAAGTATTAGAGTTAGAACCTAATTTTTATACAATTCTGATAAATATTGGATTGGCATATATTTTATCTCCAAAATATAAAATAGTTCAAAAACAAGATGGTGAAGAAGAACAAATGAAATGGTTATTCTATAAAAAAGTTGTAATTAGAAAAATATAGCATTATCAAATGAATAGAATTGCACAATATCCTAGATTAGTTTTTGTATTTTTTTTCGTTTTCATTTACCTGATTACTTATTTGTCAGGAATTGAAAACGCC